>Ga0160475_100055_pt1 | contig 147719 bp, 137 predicted proteins | sample HID1975M_E11MG_FD_108254 | JGI IMG/M metagenome (GOLD analysis project Ga0160475, IMG submission 108254) | Enriched soil microbial communities from UW Madison campus, WI, USA - HID1975M_E11 MG | ecosystem: Environmental > Terrestrial > Soil > Unclassified | place: USA: Madison, Wisconsin... | reverse complement strand
TCTGGGCCCCTCACCCCGGCCCTCTCCCCAAAGAGGAGAGGGTGAAAAGCAGAGCGAGCACAATCTAAAACCCCGCACCGGACTGTTCCCTCTCCCCAAAGAGGAGAGGGTGAAAAGCAGAGCGAGCACAATCTAAAACCCCGCACCGGACTGATCCCTCTCCCCTATGGGGAGGGGGTTAGGGTGAGGGGCGTTTTACAACATCGACACTACCCGCTTTAACAACCGAACCCGCGGCTCAATGGAGGCGGTCTCCAGCCACTCCGCCGGGCTGTGGAAACCGGCCCCGGTCGGGCCAAAGCCATCGAGGGTAGGAATGCCCAGCGCGGCAGTATGGTTAGCATCGCTGCCGCCGCCCACCGCCTGCCAGGTGATGGCGATCCCTTCTTCACTGCCCGCTTTTTCAACCAGCTGCATCAATGCGCGCGTCCCATCGCTGGCGGCCATTGCCGGTTTGTGATTCACCCGGGTGAGGGTGGTGGTGACGCCGTCGAGGAAGCCCCTGGCGCACAAAGACGCCAGTGCCTGATGTACCCGATCGCACTCGTCATTTTCCCAGAAACGGACGTCGAGTTCGGCAGTGGCGCTGTCTGCCACCACGTTGCCCGCGCTGCCGCCGCTTATCACCCCGACGTTCAGGGTGGTGCCGCGCGCCAGATCCGTTAAGCCGTTGATGGCCAGAATACTGTGGGCGAGGGCCACGATTGCCGAGCGGCCTTTCTCCGGATCGTTGCCGGCATGGGCCGCCACGCCGCTGAATTCGAGCGTGTAACCCGCCATCCCTTTACGCGCTTTCACCAGCGATCCGTCGGCGCGTGCGGCTTCGCACACCAGCACGCAGCGGGACCGTTTCGCCAGCTCGCCAATCCAGTGGTGGGAGTACACGGAACCGGTCTCTTCGTCGGGGTTCATCGCTACCGCTATCGACAGCCGCGCATTATCTGCCGCATCCAGCCCGCGCATTGCCCACAGAATGTTCAGCAGGCCGCTTTTCATATCCGAGACGCCGGGGCCGTACAGACGCGTCTCATCCTGACTCAGCGGGCGCTGCGCCACGGTACCGGGGGCAAAGACGGTGTCCAGATGGCCGACCAGCAGCATGTCAAAGCGGTCGGCCTGCGGCGTGTTGGTGACCAACACGCCGGGGCCGACCTTATCGCCCAAATCAATCTGTTCGGTGTGCCAGCCTTCGGCCTGCCAGAGGCGCTGCATAATGCCTGCGACCCTGGCGACGCCGTCGAGGGTTTTGGTGCCGCAGTCGACGTTGACCAGCATTTTCAGTTCATCGATGTAGTGTTCAAGATTCATGGGGACGTCCTTTTTCAGAGAATAATGCGCATCAGCAGCATGGCTAAGAAGGCGTTGATAACCGAAATGCCGATCATCAATGGAATACGGGTGGCGCGGGTGCCAATCACCCCCAGAATGCGCCCGAGATACTGCACCTGCGAGCCCATCAGGTAGATGGCCGGGGCGAGGATCGCCAGGTGCTCACCGGTCAGTATGCCTTTATCAAACAGGCCGATGGCAACGCCAATCCCACCGCCCATCGACATCCAGCCGCCAATCAGCACTGCGGCGGCTTCGCCTGGCAGACCAAACAGCCCCATCAGTGGAGCGAATATCAGCCCCAGGCCTTTCAGCGCGCCGGTGATCTCCAGCGCTTTGATGATAATAAAGGCCATCACCACGTTCGGCAGGGTGCTGCTGGTGGCGATGCTCCAGCCCTTGCGGGCGCCTTCGACAAAAACATCGGTAATAACGGGGTTCGATTGCGGGGCGCTCATCAGGCTTCTCCTTTTGCCGGGTTAGTGGCCGGGGCTTTCGTCTGGAATCTCACGATCAGGCGCATCATGTTTGCGCCGACGATTTTCATGATAAACATCACCGCGATGCAGGCCCCAATGGAGGTGGGCACCGCCGCTGTGCCGTCGACGGCAATCAGGGTGAAGAGGATCGCGCCGGACGAGAAGAAGTTGGTAATCATCGCCCCGGCTGAGAACTGGAACATGGCGAAGACATCTTTTTCGTTCTCGGTGATTTGCCCTTCATCGGCGAGGTTGCGGGTCAGCGACGCGCCCACGTCGGTGCTTTGCAGGCTGCCGATCATCGCCAGTCCTGTGGTGCCAGGGATCCCCAGCAGCGGGCGCAGCAGCGGCGTCAGTAGCTTGCGGGCGGCACGCAGCGCCCCGTAATGCTCCAGCACGTTGATCATCCCGAGGGCAAACATCACCGCCGGGATCAGCCCAAGCGCGAACAAAAAGCCGTCCATCGCGCCGCTGCCGCCGGTGCCGCGAAAGGCGCTGGTGGCGGTGGTTAAAGTGCCATCGTCCAGGCTGGCTTTACTGACCACCTTGCCGAATGCGCCGTTCAGTGTGGTGAAATCAAATACGCCGTACCACTCTTTTCCGCCTAACAGGCCGGAGAAAAAGACCGCTGCAAAGGCCAGCGCAAAATACGCGCCAGGCCCCACCTTGTACTCCTCAGGGTGTGAACTCTTCATTTTAATTTCCTTGTTAAATGTGTGGTCTTGCATGGTCATTCTGGTGGGATTACCCATAAAAAAACTGATGTAAATCATTCTGTAATGATGGGTAAGGGAGAATTTGCGCGAAGTGTGAGCTGGAGAGCGGGTGTCGGGAGCCGCGTTCAGGGTGAAAGTGATCGGCTTAACAATGTTATGTAAATGACTGGTTGGATGTCTGCTTTTGTGTGTAGTTGAGTTGTTAAATCTTAAGCGAGTGTTATAGATACAAAATGTAACATCTCACTTCTGCGATGATGGAAACCATAAAATGATTAATTCAGGGAAATACCTCATCTGGGCTGCGCTCTCCGTGGTGGGGGCCTTTGCGTTGGGCTATATCGCCCTTAACCGCGGGGAACAGATTAATGCGCTGTGGATAGTGGTTGCCGCAGTCTGTATTTATCTGATTGCCTATCGCTTTTACGGGAAGTTTATTGCTCATAACGTGCTCGCGGTTGACGCCACGCGCATGACGCCTGCGGTGCGGCATAACGACGGTCTGGACTATGTGCCGACCGACAAAAAAGTGCTGTTCGGTCACCATTTTGCCGCCATCGCCGGGGCCGGACCGCTGGTCGGGCCGGTGCTTGCCGCGCAGATGGGCTATCTGCCGGGGATGATCTGGATCCTCGCCGGCGTCGTGCTGGCCGGTGCGGTGCAGGACTTTATGGTGCTGTTCGTCTCTACCCGCCGCGACGGGCGTTCGCTCGGCGAGCTGGTGAAAGAGGAGATGGGCCCGACCGCCGGGGTGATTGCGCTGGTGGCCTGTTTCATGATTATGGTGATTATCCTCGCGGTACTGGCGATGATCGTGGTGAAAGCCCTGACCCACAGCCCGTGGGGAACCTACACCGTGGCCTTTACCATCCCGCTGGCGATTTTTATGGGCGTCTATATTCGCTATCTGCGCCCGGGGCGCATCGGTGAAGTGTCGGTGATTGGCCTGTTCTTCCTGATCTTCGCCATTATCTCGGGCGGCTGGGTAGCTGAGAGCCCAACCTGGGCACCGTACTTTGACTATACCGGCGTGCAGCTCACCTGGATGCTGGTGGGTTATGGCTTTGTCGCCGCGGTGCTGCCGGTGTGGCTGCTGCTGGCGCCGCGCGATTACCTCTCTACCTTCCTGAAAATCGGCACCATCATTGGGCTGGCGATCGGGATTCTGATCATGCGCCCAACCCTGACAATGCCTGCGCTGACCAAGTTTATCGACGGCACGGGCCCGGTCTGGTCCGGGAGCATGTTCCCGTTCCTGTTTATCACCATCGCCTGTGGTGCGGTGTCTGGCTTCCATGCGCTGATCGCTTCCGGCACCACGCCGAAGATGCTGGCGAATGAGAACCAGGCCTGCTTTATCGGCTACGGTGGCATGCTGATGGAGTCCTTCGTCGCCATTATGGCGCTGGTCTCGGCCTGTATTATCGATCCGGGTGTTTACTTTGCGATGAACAGCCCGATTGCGGTGCTGGCTCCGGCCGGAACGGTGGATGTGGTGGCGTCTGCGGCGCAGGTAGTCAGCGGCTGGGGCTTTGCCATTACCCCGGAAACCTTGACCCAGATTGCCAACGAAGTGGGCGAGCAGTCGATTATCTCCCGTGCGGGCGGTGCGCCGACCCTGGCGGTAGGGATGGCCTACATTCTGCACGGCGCGCTGGGCGGGCTGATGGACGTCTCGTTCTGGTATCACTTCGCCATTCTGTTCGAGGCGCTGTTTATCCTGACGGCGGTGGATGCGGGAACCCGTGCGGCGCGCTTTATGCTGCAGGATCTGCTGGGGGTGATTTCTCCGGGGCTGAAACGCACCGAATCGCTGCCGGCCAACCTGCTGGCGACGGCGCTGTGCGTGCTGGCCTGGGGTTACTTCCTCCATCAGGGGGTGGTCGATCCGCTGGGCGGTATCAACACCCTGTGGCCGCTGTTCGGTATCGCTAACCAGATGCTGGCCGGGATGGCGCTGATGCTTTGTGCGGTGGTGCTGTTCAAGATGAAGCGGCAACGCTATGCCTGGGTGGCGCTGGTACCGACCTCCTGGCTGCTGATCTGTACCCTGACCGCCGGCTGGCAGAAGGCCTTTAGCGCCGACGCCAAAGTGGGCTTCCTCGCGATCGCCAACAAGTTCCAGGCGATGATCGACAGCGGCAACATTCCGGCGCAGTATACGAAATCACAGCTGTCACAGCTGGTGTTCAACAACCGTCTGGATGCCGGGCTGACCCTCTTCTTTATGGTAGTGGTTGTGGTGCTGGCGCTGTACTCTGTGAAGACGGCCCTGGCGGCCCTGAAACAGGACAAGCCAACCGCGAAAGAGACGCCGTATGAGCCGATGCCTGCTAACTATCAAGAGATTGTGACCCAGGTGAAAAGGGCGCATTAATCCCTCACCTTAACCCTCTCCCCAGCGGGGAGAGGGGATAAATACGAGACGTAACCTTATGTTCGATACCCTGTCAAAAGCCGGTAAATACTTAGGCCAGGCGGCCAAAATGATGATTGGTGTGCCGGACTACGATAACTATGTCGAGCATATGCGCATCACCCACCCTGACCAGGCTCCAATGACCTACGAGGAGTTCTTCCGCGAGCGCCAGGAAGCGCGCTATGGCGGCAAGGGCGGCGCGAAGTGCTGTTAACCCTCTTTCGGTAAATACAAACTGATCTGTTCCTGCTTACAGCCGTAAATGGCGGCCAGTTTTTCACGGGTGCGTTTTTGCGGACGGGAATCTACCGCCTCAAGCTGTGACACGGCGGACTGGCTGATGCCCAGTTTGTCGGCGACGTCCTGTTGGGATAAGCCGCAGTGAATGCGCCAGGCGGCCTGTAGGCTGACATTTTCGCTGTGCATCAGGTTACAGACTTCTCCCGGCAAACCCACGTTGTCATAGATATCTGATTCGTAGGGGATGTCTTCCCATTCGCTCTCGTCATCGTCGTCATAATCCAGCATGGCTAAGCGCATGCGAAAATAATCACTGTACGGAATGACGGCATATTGCGCTTTTCCTTCTTCATCCTTAATTATCTGAACAGTCATATTTCGTATGCTCCTCGTGAAGATAGGTGGTGGTTGTTCGACGTTTAACTGACACAACGTGGCAGGTATTACTCTGCTGATACGCTAATGTGTAGATGACTCTGTAGTCACCTATTCGCAATCGATAGTGGTTTTCGGATGAGGATAATTTTTTAATATCCGCGACAGGTGCGGCGGCGTCATCCATTGTTTCCAGCCTTGACTTAATGCGCTTCTGATACCGACTATCGATTTTAGAAAATTGCTTCTCTGCGGTTTTTGACCAGACAATCTCCATCCGTACCTCCACTGTACGCCCACACGAAATATAAGGAAATAATAAGACTATTAGATAAATTCCGAATGTCTTATGGGGTACTGTAGAGCGGGGATCAAACCGGCGAAAGCGGCATAACCTCAACCGTCGAGGCGGCGCGAAAGCGCCTCTGTCGGGCGACAGAGGCGGACATAGAAGATGCGATCAGGCTTCAGGCATTCAGCCCGCCGTCGACATCCAGCCCGGTGCCGGAGATCTGCCCGGCGGCGGGGCTGGCCAGAAACGTCACCGCTGCGGCGATATCTTCCGGCTGGCCGTAATGCCCGGTGGCAATGAGCTGACGCTGAGAGTCGGCCTGCTCGCCGTCCTCCGGGTTCATATCACTGTTGGTCGGGCCAGGATGCACCAGGTTTACCGTGATGCCGCGCGGGCCCAGATCGCGCGCCAGACCACGGGTCAGGGAGTTGAGTGCAGATTTGGTCATCGAATAGACAGAGATGCCGGGCTGGGCCACGCGGTTTGCCAGACAGCTGCCGATATTAATGATGCGCCCGCCCTCGGAGAGATGCGCGAGTGCAGCCTGGGTGGCAATCACTACCCCACGGATGTTGACGTTGATCAGCGCATCAATGTCCGCCAGCGTCATCGCTTCCAGCGGACCCCCGCGCGCAATCCCGGCATTGTTGACCAGAATATCCAGCCCGCCGAGGGTGCGCGCCGCGTGCGTGACGGCATCCTGAAGGGCCTGCGCGCTGGCGCTGTCGGCCTGAATCGCCGCGCTTTGTCGCCCAAGAGCCGTAATTTCATCCGCCACGGCCTGGGCTTTGTCGGCGGATTTTTCATAGGTGATAACCACATCAGCACCCGCCTGAGCAAGCGACAGCGCGATGGCGCGGCCCAGGCCCCGGCTGCCGCCGGTAACCAGCGCCTTCTTACCTGTTAAATCGATCTGCATGATGACCTCGTTAGAGAGTGGTGAGAACCCTCATTAGGTATAGAAGGCGCTTGCCCGGCGTCAATGCGCTTAGCGGGTGAGGTTTTCCACTTTCTCAAATGCGGCGCGCAGAACATCCGCTGTGAGCGCGATCGGCAGGGCGTGAATCGACTCCACCGGACGCAGGGTATGGGCGATAACTTTATCCAGATCCTCGCGGTTGTGGATGTCCACTTCCAGCGCGCGCAGGGTGGTTGGCAGGTTGAATCGCTGGTACGCCGCCACCAGTTCGTTCAACACGTCGTCCTGGTTGAGCAGGGCGCTCTGGACCAGAATGCCGTACGCCACTTTGGTGCCGTGCAGGAACGGGGCGGTCTGCGGCAGCACGGTTAAACCGTTATGCACCGCATGCGCGGCGGCCACGCGGGTGTAGCGCTCGCCGAGCCCGCCGACCATGCCTCCACCGGCGATAATGGCATCCACCACGTCGCGAAAGTCCTGAGTCACCTCACCGCGCGCCTGGTCGGCAAGCGCCTGCTCGCTCTGTTCCAGCAGCACGTCGCGGATCGCCAGCGCGCCGTTAATTCCGAGCCGGACCGTCAGGGGCAGGTTTTCAGGCTGCGGGGCCAGCACTATCGCTTCGTACCACTTCGCTAGCGTATCGCCGATCCCCGCCAGCAGGTATTCCGCCGGGGCGTTGAGGATAATCTCAGGCTCGACCAGCACCAGGTAGTTGGCGTCATCAAAAATTTCAAAATGCAGCGCCTGCCCGGCATCGTTGTACCACACCGACAGCGGGGTCCACGCCGCGCAGGTCGCCGCGATGGTCGGGATCGCCACCACCGGCAGCCCCAGACGCCGCGCCACCGCTTTAACCGTATCCAGCAGGGCGCCACCGCCGACGCCAATCACCACGCTGCGATCGCTTCCGGCCTCCTGCGCCAGCTGGTTGACGTCGTGCTCACTGCAGTGGCCGGTAAACAGCAGCCGTTTTGCCCCCTCTGCATGGAAGCTCTCTGGCAGGAAGGGTTGTGCACCGGCAATGGCGCGTTCACCGTAGATCCACACCGCGCGGTCGAGCTGCTCCGGGGTAAAGAAATCGTGCAGTCGGGCAAGGGCCCCGGCGTGGGAGTAGTAGTTGGCCGGGCCGGGAACGACGCGGATATCAGTGTTGCTCATGTTGTTGTCCTTTTTGCGAAGCGCTAACCTGATGTTATGTCTGGACATCCGGATGGCTAATATTATTTTGCTTTATCTTATGCTTTTTCTGTCGTTGCCAGCCAGACCCGGCTGTGAAAAATTCTATAAATCAAAAGATTAATCATAGGGATCACGGCGGATGATAACCAGTCGCCTCGAGATGCGTGGCATCAGCCTGGCCTTTTCGGGCTTTCAGGCGCTGTCGCGCGTCGATTTTACGCTGACGGGCGGATCGGTTCACGCGCTCACCGGCGCGAACGGTGCCGGGAAATCCACCCTGATGGCGGTGCTGTGCGGCACGCACGCGCGCTATGAAGGCGAAATCAGCATTAACAATCAGCCGGTCGCCATTCGCGAACCGGTCGATGCCAAACGGCTGGGCATTCATCTGGTGCAGCAGGAAGTGGACGTGGCGCTGATCCCCGGCCTCAGTATTGCCGAAAATATCATGCTCGACCATCTGGCGCAGCCGGGACATCGCTACCGCTGGGGTACCGTGCGCGAGCAGGCCCGTCTGGCGCTGGCGCAGCTGGACGTCACTCTCGATGTGCGCCGCTCCATCGACAGCTGCTCGCTGGCCGAAAAGCAGCAGATTTTGCTGGCGCGGGCGCTCTCCCATCACTGTCGTTTTCTCATTCTCGATGAACCCACCGCGCCGCTGGACGCTCATGAGAGCGAACGGCTGTTCGCGGTGGTGCGTCGTCTGCAGCTGCAGGGGATTGGGGTGGTATTTATCTCGCACCGCATTCATGAGCTGAAAGCGATCTGCGACACCTTAACCGTGCTGCGCGACGGCAAGATGATTGAGTCCGGGCCGATGGCCGAGCTGAGCGGCGAGGCGATTGTCGAGAAGATGCTCGGCCACGAGTTGAGCGATATCTATCCGCCTGCACGCCCGGCCTACAGTGATGAAACCCTGCTCCGCGTAGAGGGATTGCATGACGAAGGGCTGCTGAAGGATATCTCCCTTCACCTGCGCAAAGGCGAAATCCTCGGGATTGCCGGGCTGGCGGGGGCCGGGAAAACGGAACTCTGCAAAGCGCTGTTTGGTGCCAGCAAAAGTCGGGTAGCGAAGGGCGAACTGAACCAGCAGCCGTGGAAGCCGCAGGATCCGGCGGATTCGGTACTGCGCGGACTGGCGCTGGTGCCGGAAGAGCGGCGCAAAGAGGGCATTTTTATCGATGAGCCGGTAAGCATGAACCTGGCCGTCAGCGCCGATAACACGTTCTCGCGCTGGAGCCTGTTCGGCCACCGTCAGGCGTGGCGCTGGGCGGAAGAGGTGATTGCCCGGGTCGGCGTGCGTACGCGCGGGCCGGGGCAGGTACTGCGTCGGTTGTCCGGCGGCAATCAACAGAAAGTGGCGATTGGCAAATGGCTGCGCGGGAATGCGCAGGTGCTGATCTTCGACGAGCCCACCAAAGGGGTGGACGTGAAGGCCAAAACCGACCTGTTCCAGCTGATCGACGGCCTGGCGCGGGAAGGCAAAGGAGTGATTTACGCCTCGGGCGAATTCGCCGAGCTGGTAGGCCTCTGCGACCGCATCTGCGTGCTGTGGGACGGGCGCATTGTGGCGGAAGTGGACGGGGCAAGCGCCCGCGAAGAGACATTACTTTATTATTCAACCGGAGGAACGGCGTCGTGAGCAAGGCCCTTTCAGTGACTGCGGCGGCGTCTGGCCGTCAGCAAATTTTCGATTTTCTCTATAAATGGGGCATGTTGCTGACGGTGGTCGCGCTGGTGGCCATTTTTGGCGTGGCGTCGGAGAACTTCCTCGATCCCTTTAACATCATCAACATTCTGCGCTCCATCGCCATCGTGACGGTGATTGCTATTGGCGTCTCCATCTCGCTGACCGTCGGCGGGTTTGATCTTTCGGTCGGCTCGACCGCGTCGCTGGCGAACGCGCTGGTGATCTCGCTCTTCGTCTGGCACGGCTTTGGTACCACCGAGTCGATCCTGATCACCCTGGCGCTTTGTACCCTGGTCGGGCTGTTTAACGCCTTTTTGATTGTCATCCTGCGCATTCCGGACATGCTCGCCACGCTGGCCAGCCTGTTTGTGATTCAGGGCGTGGCGATGACCTACAGCTACGGCGGATCGATTACCGAAAACATGGTTCTGCCGAGCGGTGACATGGCCGAAGGCGTTATTCCGACTGCGTTTGGCGCGCTGGGGCAGGTACCCACCATCGTCATTATTATGCTGGCAGTGACCGTGCTGGCGCAGCTTGGGCTGTCGCTGACCACCCACGGGCGGCGGATGTACGCCATTGGCGGCAACCCCGAGGCAGCGCGTCTGTCCGGCATTCGCACCACCCGCTACAAGGTGGCGGCCTATGTGATTGCTTCGCTGCTGGCGGGTCTGGGCGGCATTCTGCTGGCCTCGCGCATTGGCTCCTCGCAGGTGAATGCGGGCGGTGGCTATCTGATGGATGCGGTGGCGGCGGCGTGGATCGGCTTTTCGCTGGCGGGTTCCGGTAAACCGAATGCGCTGGGCACGCTGGTGGGAGCGGTGATCCTCGGCGTGCTCTCCAACGGGCTGGTGATGCTCTCGGTGCCGTATTACGCGATGGACATTATAAAAGGGCTGGTGCTGGCGGTTGCGCTGGCAATCACCTACATACAAAAACGTTAACAACACAACGGAAAATCATAATGAAAAAAATTGCACTCTCTTTAGTCGCGCTGGGGTTACTGTCATCGTTACCGGGCTACGCCGCAACACCTGCACCGGTTCCGGCCGCGATTGCCAACCATGACGGACAGATCCGCATTGCGGTGATCCGTAACCTGGGCTCGGACGACAACACCACCCAGTTTGTCTCCGGTGCCATTCAGGAAGGGAAAAAGCTCGGCTTTAAGGTCAGCACCTTTTTAAGCAACGGTGATGACGCCAAATTCCAGGACTTCGTGAACCAGGCGATCAGCCAGAAATACGACGGCATTATCCTCTCTCAGGGCCGCGATCCGTACTCCACCGCGCTTATCAAAAAAGCGGTCGATGCAGGGATCAAAGTGGCCGTGTTTGATACCGCCGTGAACGGCGAGATCCCGGGCGTAACCGTCACCCAGCAGGATGACGCCTCCCTGACCAATCTCTCGTTCGGCCAGCTGGTGAAAGACTTCAACGGCAAGGCTAACATCATCAAGCTGTGGGTAGCTGGCTTCCCGCCAATGGAGCGTCGTCAGACCGCCTATCAGGAACTGCTCAAGCAGAACCCGGGCATCAGAGAGCTGGAATCTATCGGCGCGGTCTCCTCTGACGTACAGGGCGATACCGCCAACAAGGTGGGTGCAGTGCTGGCGAAATACCCGAAAGGCAAGATCGACGCCATCTGGGGTACCTGGGATGCCTTCAGCCAGGGCGCGTATAAAGCACTGAAAGAGAACGGCCGTACCGAGATCAAACTCTACAGCATCGATATCTCTAACCAGGATCTCCAGCTGATGCGCGAAGCGAACAGTCCGTGGGTAGTGAGCGTGGCGGTGGATCCGAAGCTGATTGGTGCCACCAACGTGCGTCTCATTGCCAACAAGATTGCCGGTGAAACCACCCCGGCAACCTATGACTTTAAAGCGGCAGCAATCCCGCAGGCGCTGCTGTCGGCACAGCCTGGCGCGGTGAACGTGGCGTCACTGGGCAAAATCATTCCGGGCTGGGGCCAGACCGAAGACTTTATCGCACCGTGGTTTGCGACCCTGGAAGCGAAAAACAAATGAGTGTTTTGCCCCCACCCGAATACAGCCGCAATATGCGGCTGATTGGCCACAGCGATCAGGGCGGTCGCCCGGATGGCGTGCAGCTGATGGTGCATCGCGGCTTTGCTTATATCGGCCATATGGTGTCGCAGGGTTTTTCGATTGTTGACGTGCGCGATCCGAAAAAGCCGAAAGCGGCGGGCTATGTGCCCGCGCCGCCCGGCACCTGGAACGTACACCTGCAGGCCCACGACGATCTGCTGCTGGTGATCAACGCCCGGGATCTGTTTGCCGATGCCCGTTTTGCGGATGAAAAGGTCTACTACACCCGCCAGGTGGGGGAGACGGTCAGCGACGTGCAGGACAAAGGCTGGAGCGCGGGGTTGCGCATTTTTGATATTTCGACCCCGGATAAGCCGCGCGAAATCAGCTTCCTGTCGCTGGACGGGATTGGCATTCACCGCATCTGGTACGTTGGCGGGCGCTGGGCCTACGTCTCGGCGCTGATTGACGGCTTTACCGATTACATCTTCCTGACCATCGATCTGGCGGATCCGCGTAAACCGGAGGTCGCCGGGCGCTGGTGGCTGCCGGGGATGCACCAGGCCGCAGGGGAAACCCCCGACTGGCCGGAGGGCAAACGCTATGCGTTGCACCACGCGATTATCGCCGGCGATACCGCCTACGGCAGCTGGCGCGACGGCGGCCTGACGTTGTTGGATGTGAAAGATCGCAGCCAGCCGAGGCTTATCAGCCATCGCAACTGGAGCCCACCGTTTGGTGGTGGCACCCATACCGCGCTGCCGCTGCCGGACCGGGATCTGCTGGTGGTGCTGGACGAAGCGGTGCTCGACAATCAGGAGGATGGTGAAAAACACATCTGGCTGTTTGATATTCGCGAGCCGTCAAACCCCGTTAGCATCTCCACCTTCCCGCAGCCGAACGAAAGGGATTACGTGGCAAAAGGAGCGCACTTCGGTCCGCACAATCTGCACGAAAACCGTCCTGGGAGCTTTGTTAGCTCAACGCTGATTTTTGCCACGTATCAGAATGCGGGCGTGAGGGCGTATGACATTTCGGACCCGTATCGACCGGTGGAGACCGGGGCGCTGGTTCCGGCAGCACCCGCAAGGATGATGGATACCCGACCGAATCGCCCGCAGGTGATTCAGTCGTGCGATGTGTTTGTCGATGCGCAGGGAATCATTTACAGCACGGATTACAACGGCGGGTTGTCGGTGATTGAGTATCTGGGGTAAACCTCCTCTCCCTAAGGGAGAGGAGAACAATCAGCTGTACTGACGCACCCGTGCCACCAGCGCGTCCACGCTGTCGATCCGGTCGGCAATCACAATCAGCGCTTTGCCGAGCGTAATGGCGTGGCGCAGGCATTCGTGGCGCATTTCGTCATCCTGAATGGTGTCGATATCCGCCACGTGCGACAGGCCCACGCTGCGGCGGATAAGCTCGGTGCCGCAGAAGCCAATCGCGTCCTGCCAGACCTTTTTCAAAAACTCAGAGGCATAGCCTGGCACGCACAGCGCGGCATCACGGGATTTTTCCGCAGCCAGCGCCTGGAAGCGTTCGGCAAAGGTGGTCCACAGCTGCTGGATGTCGATCAGACGCTGTTCACGTCCGGCGGCCGCGTCGCGGATCCCGAGATGGCCCGGCAGGCCGCAGAAGTTAAGCAGCAGGTTGCCAATGGCAGTCCCGATATCAAAGCCAATCGGGCCAAAGTAGCCGAACTCGGCGTCAATCGCCTTCAGGCTGCCGTCGGCGACAAAAATCGAGCCGCTGTGAATATCGCCGTGCAGCAGCGCTTCGGCCTGAGAGAAGAAGCGGTGCTTCAGGGAGGCGACGGCGATCTTCAACTGGTCATCATTGCGCAGGGCGGCAACGTCGTTTTCCAGCGCCGCCGGATAATTATTACGCTCGTGGATCTGGTACGGATCGTTGAAGAACAAGTCTTCGGTGATCTCGCACATCTCCGGATTGATGAACTGCGCCACCCGCGCTTTTTTAGCGTGCGGGTGCAGATAAAAATCGCTGGTGTGGAACAGGGTATGCGCCAGGTATTCGCCCAGCTGACGCGCGGCCTGCGGGTAGTACACATTGCCGATCAGCTCCCCGCGCCAGATCTTATGGCTGGAGAGATCCTCCATCACCATCACCGCCAGCTCGGGGTCGAAGTGGTGGATTTTGACCGTGTGCTGCGGGCTGTGCTGATAGTGCTCGACCAGAGTTTCTGCTTCGAGGCGGGCGCGATCCAGCGTCAGCGGCCAGGATTCCCCCACGCAGCGCACATAGGGCAACGCCTGCTTGACGATAATGCGGCTCACACCTTCACTGTCGAAAATTTTAAACACCAGATTGAGGTTGCCGTCGCCCACCTCCTGCGCCTCCACCAGTGACGATGGGTTTTCAAGGCCACCAAACTGCTGGGCGTACGCCACGGCGTCCTGGGCGGTAAAGGTACGGTATTGCGACATTGCCGGTTCCTCATGGGTTCTCATAATAAAGACATTCAGACGTCTATACATCTGGAATTCATCCTGACACAATGTGATACAACAACGCAACAGAGAATTAACGACATGCAGACATTACAGACGACCAGCCTGCGAGTGGCGAACAATCAGTTATTTATTCTCGATCAACAGGCGCTCCCGCAGGAGAAACGCTGGCTGGATGCCTCAACGGTAGAGGCGCTGGTGGGGCATATTCACGCCCTGAGGGTGCGCGGTGCACCGCTGATTGGTCTCTCTGCCAGCCTGCTACTGGCGCTGCTGGCGGAACAGGGTCACAACCGGGATGCGCTGGCGGTGGCGCTGGATACGTTGCGCGCCGCGCGCCCGACGGCGGTGAACCTGATGAACAATCTCGACCGCATGAAGCAGGCCCTGTGGCAGGAGGATTTTGTTCCCGCGCTGGTGGACGAAGCGTTGCGCCTGATAGAAGAAGATAAACAGCTCTGTGAAGCCATTGCTCTTGCAGGCAGCGCGCTGGTGCAGCCGGGCAGCCGCCTGCTGACCCACTGTAACACCGGCGGGCTGGCGACAGCGGGCGTCGGCACGGCGCTGGGGGTGATTGCCCTTGCGCATCAGCAAGGCAAGGTGAGTAACGTCTGGGTGGATGAAACCCGTCCGCTGCTGCAGGGCGGCAGGCTGACGGCCTGGGAGCTGGGCGAGCTGGGTGTGCCTTATCAACTGATCACCGACTCCATGGCTGCCAGCCTGATGGCGAAAGGGCAGGTGGATGCGGTGTGGGTGGGTGCGGACCGCATTGCCGCCAACGGCGATGTGGCGAATAAAATCGGCACCTATTCGCTGGCGGTGCTGGCGAAATTCCACGGGATCCCTTTTTACGTAGCGGCCCCGCAAACCACTCTCGATCCGCATTGTCCGAACGGCGACGCGATCCCGATTGAACAGCGCGATCCCCGCGAGATCACCGGGGTAGCCGGCAGCTTTGGTGCCGTGCAGTGGGCTCCGGTTGATGCCCAGGTTTATAACCCCGCGTTTGACGTGACGCCTGCGGCACTGATTAGCGGTTGGGTGCTGGATACGGGCGTGGTATTGCCGGACGCGGTGGAGCAGGGGATTTTTGCGGGGAGCACGGTCTGAAAAATGCCGGGTCGCGCGAACGCTGACCCGGCCTACAAAATCTAAGGTAGCCGCGGATAGGCATCGGCAATGGCATCGCCGGTAAACTGGGCTACCCAGCCTTCCGGGTTATCGAAGATGCGGATGGCGGTAAAGTTCGGCTCGGAGCCCATATCAAACCAGTGCGGGGTGCCGGCGGGGACGGAAATCAGGTCGTTTTTCTCACACAGCACCTGATACACCTGGTCCTCAATGTGCAGGCAAAACAGCCCGGCGCCTTCGACGAAGAAACGCACTTCGTCCTCGCCGTGGGTGTGTTCATTAAGAAACTTCGCGCGCAGGGCCTCTTTCTGCGGGTTGTCGGCACGCAGGCTGATCACGTCCCAGCTCTGATAGCCTTTTTCCGCTACCAGCTTATCAATGGCGTGCTGATAGGCGTTAATCACCGTCTCGGCGGCCGGGTCGCGGCCTAAATCGCGGTCGGCTTCCCAGCGTTCAAAGCGGACGCCGCGGGCATGCAACTTCTCGGCAATCTCGGCGGCGTCGGTGCTGTGCCACTGGGGCTGGTTGGCTTCGTTATCAGAAAAAATGGTCAATGCGCTCATGAAGGGATCTGCTCCGGATTGATGTCATCGAACTGGTGCACCTGATGGTGATGGCTGGCGCCGTCGTCATCGCCGCGAATCAACTGCAGGGTGCGAAAACCTGCCTGTTCTGCAGCGTCCAGCTCCTGATGAACATCAGACAAAAACAGGATCTGCGACGGGGCAACGCCAATTTGCGTCGCAATATTCTGATAAGACTGGGTTTCCCGCTTGGCCCCGATGTGGGTATCAAAATAACCGCTGAACAGATGAGTAATATCACCTTCGTCGCTGTAGCCAAATAACAGTTTTTGCGCTGCAACGGATCCAGAGGAATAAACATATAAATCAATGCCCTGCGCTTTCCATTTTTCAAGCGAGGGCAGGACGTCCGGGTAGAGGTGGCCGGTGAAGTCGCCGTTGACGTAGCCATCCTGCCAGATGATGCCCTGCAGCGCTTTCAGCGCCGTTGATTTGCGGTCCTGGTCCATAAACGCGAACAGGGTGTCGACCAGTTCGCTGGCGCTGGCCTGCGGCTCGGCAATCTCTTCACGCAGATTGTCCAGAATGGTCTTTACCGGTTCGGCGTACTGCTGCGCACTGACGAACGCGGCCAGCCGCTCGCGCGCATAAGGGAACAGGACATTATGGACAAAACGAATATCGCTGGTGGTGCCTTCAATATCCGTCACAATCGCGCGAATCATACTCTCTCCAGGTGTCGTAAACGCATCTCGCACTCGAACAGGAATTCGAGGCCTTCAAGGTGACGCCGGGCTTCTGCCACGTCGCGTCCCCAGCAGGTTAAGCCATGACCGCGCAGAAGAAAACCATAATTAAGCGGATGCGTCTGCGCGTAATCGGCGATGCGCGCCGCCAGCGCATCAATATCCTGGTCGTTATCAAATACGGCGATCGACAGGGTATCGAGATGGCTGGTCTGGCCGCTGAGGGATTTCTGCATCTCAAAGCCGCTCAGGCGTAGCGCCGGCTCTTTAACCAGTCGTGACAGCACCGTCGCATTCACCGTATGAACATGCAGCACCGCATTGGCCTCGGGGAAGAGGCGATAGACCAGCGTGTGCAGGCCAGTTTCGGCCGAGGGTTTACGCCCGGATGGGGCGCGGTTGCTGGCAATCTCAACCTGCAGGAAATCATCGCTGGTCAGGCTGCCTTTATCTTTGCCGGATTCGCTGAGCCAGCACCAGTTGTTGTCCTGGCGGATCGACATGTTGCCGCCGGTTGCGGGCGCCCAGCCCTTTGCGCCGATCCAGTGGCAGGCGTCGACCAGGGATGTGAGTTGCAGGTTGTCTGTCATCTTCCTTATTACCTCTGTCGGTCAGGAATATCATTATGGTTTAGACGTCTAAGCGTCTTGATTGCCAAATACTAACATCGTGTTATAGTGGCAGCAACATATGTATTACACGCGGGCCCACAATAATGAGCAATAACCTATTGATTCCAGAGAGTAAACTTCCCAGCCTCGGCACGACGATCTTTACGCAAATGAGCGCCCTGGCGCAGCAGCATAATGCGATCAATCTGTCGCAAGGTTTCCCTGATTTTGACGGTCCGCACTACCTCCAGCAGCGGCTGGCGCATCACGTGGCGAACGGCGCGAACCAGTATGCGCCGATGACCGGTGCGCAGCCGCTGCGTGAAGCGATTGCCGACAAAACCGCCGAACGGTATGGCTACAAACCCGATGCGAACAGTGACGTTACGGTTACCGCGGGTGCCACCGAAGCCCTGTACGCGGCGATCACTGCCCTGGTGCGCACCGGCGATGAAGTGATCTGCTTTGACCCGAGCTATGACAGCTACGCCCCGGCGATTGCCCTGTCGGGTGGGGTGGTGAAGCGGGTGGCGCTGCAGCCGCCGCATTTCCGCCCGGACTGGCAGGCGTTTGCGGCCCTGCTGAGCGAAAAAACCCGGCTGGTGATCCTCAATACACCGCACAACCCGTCGGCGACGGTGTGGCAGAATGCGGATTTTGCCGCACTCTGGCAGGCGATTGCCGAACGTGAAATTTACGTTCTGAGCGATGAAGTTTACGAGCATATCTGCTTTACCGATGCGGGACATGCCAGCGTGCTGGCCCATCCGCAGCTGCGTGAGCGGGCGATTGCGGTGTCGTCGTTTGGTAAAACGTTTCATATGACCGGCTGGAAAGTGGGCTACTGCGTGGCACCAGCGGCGATTAGCGCCGAGCTGCGCAAGGTGCATCAGTATCTGACTTTTGCGGTCAACACCCCGGCACAGTTGGCGATTGCCGACATGCTGCGCCACGAGCCTGAGCACTACCGCGAGCTACCGGACTTCTATCGCGCCCGTCGGGATCTGTTTATTGACGCGCTGCGCGGCAGTCGGCTGGAGATCCTACCCTGCGAAGGTACCTATTTCCTGCTGGCGGACTACAGTGCGATCTCCGATCTGGGTGACGTCGAGTTTTGCCAGTGGCTGACGAAAGAGGCTGGTGTGGCGGCGATCCCGCTGTCGGTGTTCTGCGCCGATCCGTTCCCGCACACGCTGATTCGCCTCTGTTTTGCGAAACAGGAAGCCACGCTGCTGGCGGCGGCAAAAAGACTCGCGGCGTTGTAAATAAAAAAGCAGAATAAAATTAACCAAAATTTTACTCTGCTTAATTTGATCAAGACATTTTTACTTTAGCGATAGCTGTTCAATAAACCGGGAGAATAGCGCGCTGTTAAGCGCCGCACGGTTGTACATCATAAACATTTCAATTTTGGGTAAGGCAAATTCAGTCTCAATCTTACGAACATTCAGGCATTCCCGATAGGTGTCATAGACATTTTCCGGAACGTACCCCACCAGGTCAGAGGTGCTGATCATGGCGATTAACGACATAAACGAGTCGCTGCGAAAAGCTATGGTTCTGTCCGATAATTGGGTTGCCACTTCCCGCTGAAACGCTTTTACACCTGGCTCTTCGGTCATAAATAATGTGAATTTTTCATTGAGTAGCGCCTCATTAGTGACGGAGTTACCCATTCGTGGGTGACCCTCACGGCAAATGAGGACAAAATTGATTACCTTAAAGGGGATGCAGACGACGGAGCGGTTGCTGAGCGAGTTATAAGAGAACACCAGGTCGGCTTTTCGGTAGGCCAGCAGGTCTTCAGCCGTATCCGCTGTAAGCAGCATGTCATGGAGTTCAATTACATAATTATGCTCCTCCATCAATAACTTAATGGGATGAAGTATGGCGCTTGTGGTCATCATCGGTGGGGAGTAAATATGGAATTTCTTCGTCAGGCCAGAGCTGTGCATCAGGTTGATGGTTTGTTCAAGCTGATTCAGGTTTTGCTCAAGGTGAACATGCAGGTTAGTACCCACGGTGGTCGGTGTAATGCCTTTACCCGCGCGGATAAACAGCGGATCGTCGAGCTGGGTACGCAGTCGCTGTAGAGACTGGCTGACCGCGGAAGGGGTGATAAACAAGGTTTCAGCAGCTTTACTGATGCTAAGGTGCTGATAAATACATTCAAAAATGACCAGTAGATTAAGATCAAATTTTTTCAGATCGTAAAGATTAGCCATGATTCGTCCTGATTAGCTGTATCGGTTTCGTTATCTGATACGAAATAACTATAGATATGAGTTAACCATTCATCATCCATTTGACAGGTAAACTTAACTCAATTTAAATTTCAGCTTAATATATCATGACCAGAGACTTATGAAATAAATAGCACCTGCTCAGTGAGATAATTTTATTCTGAAAAAAAGAGGCGGCATGGTTGTGTATCTGCCGCCACTCCTGAACTACTGCGAACCCATCATACTCTCCAGTTGCGCATTATCGGGTAATCCGGCGACCTGCTGTAATTCCTGGTTAGTATTCATATAATAAATCGCTGGAGTGGCACTGGCACCCAGAGCGTCCATAATGGCCTGGTTAGCATTCAGGGTTTTGATATGTTCGGGAGAGGTGGACGGGGGTGCCGTCAGCGCCATTTTTCCTCCGGATCGCTCGTAATCGTGCCAGGTTTTTGCCGGGTCGGCTGCGGCAAGAATGGCCGCCGCGGCACCCGTGCTTTCGGGCTTAATCACCCCCACCAGCAGCGTACGCAGCTGCACCTTTCCGGCATCCACCCACGGGCGTGCCTGCTGCCAGAACTGCAGGCAATAAGGGCAGAACGGATCGGCGAAGACATAAATGATGCGGGGGGCATCTTTATTGCCGTCGAGCAGCCAGTTGGCTTTCTCCATCCGCTGCCACAGTTCACGTCCGGCAGGGGCATAAATTTCTTTCTGAATCACCTGCTCACTGAGGTTTTTACCTTCTTCATCATACATATAGCCGGAGATTGCATGCTTGCCATCCGGCGTCAGGTATATGGTGACGCCCATATCCTGATATTTGCCCAGCCAGCCCTTCACGCCGCCGGGTGCCTCGAAGGGTTTGATGATGGTGATACCTTGTTTTTCAATGGCTTTAACCGGTGCTGGCAGCTCTTCTGCATGGGCGATAAGCGGCAGAAGCGTGAGGAGCAGGGTGGGTCTGAACATGATCAATCCTTATAAAATAAAGGGGAAAGGAAGCGTTTCGGCAAAACCTATCATAGCCATAGATATTTTAAACGGCTTCGCCAATTGCCCTTTGTTGGAGCGGGTGGTGTAATCCGTTCGCTGTCACGACCTTGCAAAAGGTAATGTAGAGCGCAACGCATCGCCAGCTCCGGCTGGCACTGAGATATCTTCAGGTATGTCAGGTAACAGGGCCGCCGTTAAGGCGGCCTTTTTACGTTCAGCTCACAGGGTGGCTTCCCAGGGTTGTTAGGTATCGCTGATTGATTCGATACGGCGAACGCATTAGCCCGTCCGGGCAAAGTTGGTTACCTTAGCCCTCAACGAAACCACGGAGGAAGTACAGATGTCTTTAATTAACACCAAAATCAAACCTTTCAAAAACCAGGCATTCAAAAACGGTGACTTCGTAGAGATCACCGAGAAAGATACCGAAGGTCGCTGGAGCGTGTTCTTCTTCTATCCGGCTGACTTTACTTTCGTCTGTCCGACCGAACTGGGCGACGTTGCAGATCACTACGAAGAACTGCAGAAGCTGGGCGTAGACGTTTACTCTGTCTCTACCGACACCCACTTCACCCACAAAGCATGGCACAGCAGCTCCGAAACCATCGCCAAAATCAAATACGCGATGATCGGTGACCCGACTGGCGCCCTGACCCGTAACTTTGAAAACATGCGTGAAGACGAAGGTCTGGCCGACCGTGGCACCTTTATCGTTGACCCGCAGGGGATCATCCAGGCGATGGAAGTTACCGCTGAAGGCATCGGCCGTGATGCATCTGACCTGCTGCGTAAAGTGAAAGCCGCTCAGTATGTGGCATCTCACCCAGGCGAAGTGTGCCCGGCGAAATGGAAAGAAGGCGAAGCAACCCTGTCTCCTTCTCTGGACCTGGTCGGCAAGATTTAAGTCTGTAAAGCCCGGTGGCGCGACGCTGCCCGGGCCTGTCTTAACGGGTGCATGGCACCCGTTTTTCTTCCCAACACCATAATGCAAGCTTCATTCAGGCGCGCGACGAGACGGCTTGCATGATGATGTTTTCATTAGCAGGAGATAACGATGCTCGACACCAACATGAAAACCCAGCTCAAGGCTTACCTTGAGAAGCTGACCAAACCTGTTGAGCTGATTGCCACGCTGGATGACAGCGCTAAATCGGCAGAAATCAAGGAACTGCTGGCTGAGATTGCCGAACTGTCACCTAAAGTGACCTTCACCGAAGACAACAGCCTGCCGGTGCGCAAGCCGTCGTTCGCGATCGTCAATCCTGGTTCCACCCAGGGCCCGCGCTTTGCTGGTTCTCCGCTGGGACATGAATTTACCTCCCTGGTGCTGGCGCTGCTGTGGATCGGTGGTCATCCGTCAAAAGAGGCTCAGACGCTGCTGGAGCAGATCCGCGATATCGACGGCGATTTTGAGTTTGAAACCTATTATTCGCTCTCCTGTCACAACTGCCCGGACGTGGTGCAGGCACTGAACCTGATGTCAGTCCTGAACCCGCGCATCAAACACACCGCGATTGACGGCGGTGTGTTCCAGAACGAAATCACCGATCGTAACGTGATGGGCGTTCCGGCGGTATTTATGAACGGTAAAGAGTTTGGTCAGGGCCGTATGACGCTGGCGGAAATCGTTGCCAAAGTGGATACCGGTGCCGAAAAACGTGCGGCGGAAGAGCTGAACAAGCGTGATGCTTACGATGTATTGATTGTTGGCTCCGGCCCGGCAGGTGCGGCGGCGGCGGTATACTCAGCGCGTAAAGGTATCCGTACCGGCCTGATGGGCGAACGTTTTGGTGGCCAGGTGCTGGATACGGTGGATATCGAAAACTATATCTCCGTACCAAAAACCGAGGGTCAGAAGCTGGCGGGTGCCCTGAAAGCGCACGTCAGCGACTATGAAGTGGATGTGATCGATAGCCAGAGCGCCAGCAAACTGGTACCGGCGGGGCATGAAGGCGGCTTGCATCAGATTGAAACTGCGTCAGGCGCGGTGCTGAAAGCGCGCAGCATTATCATTGCGACCGGTGCAAAATGGCGCAACATGAACGTGCCAGGCGAGGATCAGTATCGTACTAAGGGCGTCACCTACTGTCCGCACTGCGACGGCCCGCTGTTTAAAGGCAAGCGCGTGGCGGTGATCGGCGGCGGTAACTCCGGTGTCGAAGCGGCAATTGATCTGGCCGGTATCGTTGAGCATGTGACGCTGCTGGAGTTCGCACCAGAAATGAAAGCTGACCAGGTGCTGCAGGATAAAGTGCGCAGCCTGGGCAACGTCGATATCATCCTGAACGCGCAGACCACCGAAGTGAAAGGCGATGGCAGCAAAGTGACCGGGATTGAGTACCGTGACCGCGTCAGCGGCGACGTTCATAACGTTCTGCTTTCCGGGATCTTCGTGCAGATTGGTCTGCTGCCGAATACCACCTGGCTGGAGGGCGCAATTGAGCGTAACCGCATGGGCGAGATCATCATCGACGCCAAATGTGAAACCAGCGTGAAAGGCATCTTTGCAGCGGGTGACTGCACCACCGTGCCGTACAAGCAGATTATTATTGCCACCGGTGAAGGGGCGAAAGCATCACTGAGTTCGTTTGATTATCTGATTCGCAGCAAATAAAAAGAACGTAAGACACACCTGCAATGCTAAGAGGCTACCTGACGGTAGCCTCTTTTTTTACCTCACCACCAGCACCGGAATATTGGCGTGGCGGACCACGCTTGAGGCATTCGATCCCAGCAGATGGGTGGAAATCGAAGGGTTACGTGAACCTATTACCACGATATCCGCGTGCATTTCGGTAGCCACCTCGTTTACCACATCGCGCACATGACCAAAACAGACATGGGTTTTAATCCGTGACGGGTCGATGCTGAAATGGCCGACCATCGACTGCAGCCGGGTCTGCGCTTCGTGCTGAATATGATCTTCGAAACGCCGCATATCGGCAGCAAAGCGGTGCAGACCAAAGCTGGCCGAGCCCGGTAGAACATGAATTAAATGAATGATGCCATCCTGCTGCGCCAGAAACTCCGCGTGGCGAATCGCCTTATCGCTGAGCTCCATCTCAAAAACATCCACCGGCATAATGATTGTCTGATACATACCCGTTTCTCCCTGTTTACTTTCACTAAATTCATTCAATCATAAAATATTATTTGTTTCTGATAGGTGGTTGGCAGTTTTTAAACTTGCGGTCTATCGTTCCCTGTTGACGCTCTCCAGGAATAATCTCAAAGCAGACGCTTTCCCCGGATTATCGCCGCAGATGGCTACCCTTTTAAGGTTAACACGCGCTTTTTCACTGTTATCCGGAGGTCGCATGAAAGCATTGACGTATCACGGTCCACACAGCGTTCGCGTTGAAAACGTTCCCGATCCGATTATTGAGCACGCTGACGATATTATTCTGCGCATCACCGCCACCGCGATCTGCGGGTCGGATTTGCATCTCTATCGCGGCAAGATCCCGCAGGTAAAGCACGGCGATATTTTTGGTCATGAATTTATGGGTGAGGTGGTGGAGACCGGACGCGAGGTGAAAGATCTGCGTAAGGGCGACCGGGTAGTGATCCCCTTCGTCATTGCCTGTGGCGACTGCTTTTTCTGTCGCATGCATCAGTACGCCGCCTGCGAAACGACCAACAGCGGGCAGGGCGCGGCCCTGAATAAAAAACAGATCCCGGCCCCCGCCGCGCTGTTTGGCTACAGCCACCTGTACGGCGGCGTGCCCGGCGGTCAGGCGGAATATGTGCGGGTGCCTAAAGGCAACGTCGGGCCGTTTAAAGTGCCTCCGCTGCTGTCGGATGACAAAGCGCTGTTCCTGTCAGATATTCTGCCTACCGCCTGGCAGGCGGCCAAAAATGCGCAGATTGAAAAAGGCAGCAGCGTGGCGGTATTCGGTGCCGGACCGGTGGGATTGCTGACCATCGCCTGCGCGCGGCTGCTGGGTGCCGAGCAAATTTTTGTCGTCGACCATCACGACTACCGGCTGCGTTTCGCCGAGCAACGCTATGGCGCGATCCCTGTCAACTTTGACGTAGACGATGACGCGGCGGAAAAAATTATTGCCCAGACGGCAGGCCATCGCGGGGTGGATGCGGTGATCGATGCGGTCGGGTTCGAAGCGAAAGGCAGTACCACCGAAACGGTACTCACCACCCTGAAGCTGGAAGGTAGCAGCGGTAAAGCGTTGCGCCAGTGTATCGCCGCTGTGAGGCGCGGCGGGGTGGTCAGCGTGCCCGGCGTGTACGCTGGTTTTATCCACGGTTTTCTGTTTGGCGATGCCTTTGATAAAGGGCTGACGTTTAAAATGGGGCAGACGAACGTTCACGCCTGGCTTGGGGAGCTGCTGCCGCTGATTGAGCAAGGGCTGCTCACGCCGGAGGAGATTGTGACCCACTATCTGCCGTTTGAAGAGGCGGCCCGCGGGTATGAGATCTTCGAGAAGCGCCAGGAAGAGTGCCGGAAGATCATTCTGGTGCCGGGAGCGCACAGCCCGCAAGTGGCTAAAGAACGCGTAACGGGGCTGGTCAATGCGATGCCACCGGCTGCCACTCTCTGAAGGCAGAAAGAGGATGCAGATGCATCCTCTGGGCAAAGCGGGTTAACGCTTGTCAGATGGGATTAGCGCTGGTATTCCCCGGCGGCTTCAGGCTGAAAGATAAGCTCCAGCACCTCGAGATGGGTGGAGGTTCCGCCCGGCAGCTCCCAGTGGATGGTGTCGCCGGTGCGCAGGCCAATCAACGCCGCCCCTACCGGTGCCAGCACCGAAAGCTGGGTCGCGCTGTCCGTCATCTGATTCGGATAGACCAGCGTGCGGGTGCGTTCCTCGCCGGTGGTCAAATCGCGAAATCGCACCTGGCTGTTCATGGTCACCACGTTATGCGGCATGTCCTGCGGGGCGCACATCTGCGCGCGATCCAGTTCGGCGTTCAGCGCTTCTGCAACCGGCAACGAGGCAAAGGCCGGTTGCTCCAGCAGGCGGTCGATACGTTCGGCATCGAGTTCGTTAATGATAATGGTGGGTCTGGACATTGTTTACTCCATGTCGTTTATGCTGCGACAACCGCAGAAGAGATGCCAAAAGAAAACCCTCGCTATCCGCTAGCGAGGGTTTAACTGCCTCTGATGATACTGACTCTGCGCCCGGGTTTGAAGTGATGGATGTCACATTCGCAGCGTGGATTTTTCCCGAAGGCGTGAACGGGTACTTTCGTATGAATTTTGCGCGAAAAACGTGATCGTTGGCCGATTTGAATTATCCTTTTTAAGCGCCTGTAGCAAGCGCCCACCTGCGGTTGTGTTCCGTTTTAGGAGATCTCATGAGCGATTACGACAAAGTTACCCTGAAAGACGGCAGCTATTTGCATTTCAAAGACTGGGGCAGCGGACAGCCGATTGTGTTCAGCCACGGCTGGCCACTCACGGCAGATGCCTTTGAAGATCAGATGTTATTTCTGGGGTCACAGGGTTTTCGCGTGATTGCGCATGACCGACGCGGGCACGGTCGTTCCGCCCAGACCTGGGACGGCAACAACATGGATCAGTACGCGGACGATCTGGCTGAGCTGACGGCGCACCTGAACCTGAAAGATGCCGTTCACGTCGGACACTCGACGGGCGGGGGCGAAGTGGCGCGCTACATCGGCCGTCACGGCACTGAGCGGGTAGCAAAAGCGGTGCTGATAAGCGCGGTGACGCCAATCATGATTAAGACCGATTTTAACCCGGACGGGGTGCCGAAAGCGGTGTTTGACGGTATCCGCGACGGCGTGGTGAAGGATCGTGGTGCCTTTTTCTACGAACTGAGCGCGGCGTTTTATGGCTATAACCGGTCGGGGGCCAGCGAATCCATCGCTGTGCGCGAAAGCTTTACCGTGCAAGGGCTGCAGGGATCAATCAAGGGGCTCTATGACTGCATCGCGGCCTTCTCAGAAACCGATCTGCGGGAAGACCTGCGCAAAATGACCCTCCCGACGCTGGTCATTCACGGCGACGACGATCAGATCGTGCCGTTCGAAACCTGCGGTAAGGTGGCGGTGACGCTCTTGCCAGACGGACAGCTGAAGGTGTATCCCGGCGCGCCGCATGGCATCTGCACAACCCATAAACAGCAAATTAACGAAGACCTGCTGCAGTTTATTCAGTCTTAATTTTCTACGGATTGCGTTACGCTGATCCTCCTGGGGCAGGGGGATGAGCGAAGCGTAATCCGTGCCTGCCGGTGTTAATCCGTTATTCTTCCCGAGAGCACTATGTACTTTTACCAACCTTCCCAGGGACACGGCCTGCCGCACGATCCCTTAAACGCCATTGTCGGGCCACGTCCCATCGGCTGGATTGCCTCATGTGACGCCGAAGGCCGCCCGAATCTGGCGCCTTACAGTTTTTTCAACTGCTTCAATTATCATCCGCCGATTATTGGCTTTGCCAGCACCGGCTGGAAAGACAGCGTGCGCAATATCGTTGAAACGGGCGAGTTTGTCTGGAACCTCACCACCCGTGAGCTGGCCAGCGCCATGAACGAAACCTCCGCCAGCCTGCCGCACGGTGAGGACGAATTTGTGCGCGCCGGTCTGAGCAAGGCCGAGAGCCGGGTCGTTAAGGTGCCACGCGTCGCGCAAAGTCCGGTTAACTTTGAATGCCGCCTGTCGCAATGCATTCAGCTGACGGCTGCCGGCGGAACGCCGATCGATACCTGGCTGGTGCTGGGGGAAGTGGTCGGCATCCACATTGACGAAAGCCTGCTGCAGGAGGGTATCTACCAGACGGCAAAAGCGCAGCCGGTGCTGCGTGCCGGTGGCCCGACGGCGTATTTTGCAGTGAGCGAGGATCAGCGGTTTGATCTGATCCGTCCGGACGCCCGTCAGTAGCCGATTTTATCGATCACAAACTGTTTACCGCAGTTACCCGGATGCGGCTGCGGTGCAAAAGAGCCGGTCGCCAGCGGGACGTTGATGCTGGCGGCGGTGAGCGATATCTGGATTTCGGTAAGATACGCCGGGTTGCCGCTGCAGCTTAGCTTCACGGCTTTGACCGTTTGCGGGCCCCAGCTTCTGGCGACAGCGGCATCGAAGGCGCTGCGGGTGACGGTTTTGCCGTAGTTTTCCGCTAAAAACTGTCCCAGCGGGCTGGCTTTCACTTCCTGATTCATCCGCACCATGGTGCCAAAATAGGCATCCGGGTCGAAGCCGAAGCAGACGCCGTGTTTGGCATATTCGTAGCGCTCCAGGCAAGAATTCCCGCCCGCACCGGGCATCACCTCATTGAGTTTTGCCGCGCCCGTCAGCGACAGGCCGGTTTCTGCCGCATCACATTTCCGGCTTGCTTTCGCTTCCGGCATATTGGGGATCGGACGCGTCGCGCAGCCGAAGCGCATCCAGCGACGTTCATCAACGCCCCGTGCGGCTATGGATTTCGGTAAACCCGGCCACAGACCATGTACGGTCAGGATAGAGGTTTTGTCGGCGCGCTCTTTTTGCAGGCGGCACTCATCGGGGGCGTCGCGGTGGCGGTCATGCAGGCTCTGGCAAAAGCCTGACTGCCACGAGAGGGCCAACACGTAGCGGTCAAAATCCGCGTACTGCGTTGCCTGAAGCGGGTCGGCCTGCGCGGGGAGCGCACACAGCGCGACCGCGGTTGCGCTAACAGCGAAAACGAAATCTTTCCTGATCATGTGAAGTCCTGGTGGTTGAAAGCAGAGTCGTGCTGGAGCTTATTAAAGCACAAAAAGCGCCCGTAGGCGCTTTATGCGGGGAAGGGGGTTAACCGACGGCGGTGCCAGGCACCAGCACTTCGGTGGCGATAATTACGATCAGCAGCCCGACCAGCACCGGAACGGAGGTGCGTTTCACCACTTCAAAAGGTGAGATTTTTGCCATCCCGGCCACCGCGACCACAACGCCTGAAACAGGCGAAATGGTACGGCCCAGGTTGGAGGCCTGCAGCATCGGAATGGTCAGGTAAGCCGGGTTAATACCGGAGGAGTGCGCCAGTTTCGGGATCATCTCCACGAAGGCATAGAACGGTGCGTTACCGGAACCGGTGGTCATCGCCGCCAGCATGGTCAGGACCACCAGCACCAGCATCAGGATGATACTCGCCGAACCGAAAGAGGTGGCGATGGCGATCAGGCTCTGAATAAAGCCGATGGTGCTCAGCCCCTGGGCAAAGACACCGGCGGCTACCAGCAGCATCACCACGCCGGCGAAGGCATCCGCCATCCCGCGATAGGCCACTTCCAGCCCGCTGAATACGTTCTGGGTATTGAAGCCGCGCACAAATTCCAGAATCGCCGCCAGCAGCATGCAGATCACCAGAATGGTGATGATGTGCAGTTCCGGGCCCCATTTTCCGTCGAAAATCAGTACCCCGATTATCGGTGTAAACGGCAGGATGGCGTAGAAGGAAGGTGCGGTGGTGGTGATTTCGCTGACGTCGAGTCTCTCGTGGGAGATGTTCTCTTTTTTATCGAGATAGCGTTGCCAGAAGAAGTGCGCCACGGCCATGCCGATAATAGCGGCGATGGAGATTGGCAGGGTGGTTTTGAAGGCGAAGTCGATCAGCGGCATCTCGGCCGCTTTGGCCGCCAGCACCACGTCACCGGAGGTCGGGGAGAGAATAATGGCCGCCGGGGAGGCACAAATGGCCGCCGCCGCGCCGCGGCTGATGCCCACGTTAACCATTACCGGGAACAGGGTCGCCATCAGCAACACGCCAAGGCCGGTTGCAGAGGAGACTGCCAGCGACATCAGGCAGGCAACGAAATAGGCGGCAATCATCAGCAGATAAGGGGAGTTGATGTAGCTCAGCGGCTTCGAGGCCAGCTTCACGACCATATCATTGGCGCCGATATGGGTCATGTAGGCGGCAAACCCGCAGAGCATCATGATCATCATCCCGAGATCGCCACCGCGGCTCATCAGCAGGATTTTGATGTACTCGACGATATCCGTGGCGGTGTAGCCCGTGCTGGTGGCGCTGGCTGGCAGTACCTTATGGCCCATCAGGGCGCTGATAATCAGTAACGCCAGACCGCCGACGAATAATACGCCGGTCGCGGAATAGCCTTTGATGATGTAGCGCGCGACGCCAACAATGACCACTACACCAATGAGTAGCTCGATGAAGATTTGCATGAATTCCCCTGTCTCCCGACGCCCCAGAGCGCAAGGATAAATAAGCAATAAAATAAGGTGACAAAATGTGCCCAAATATTGCGCCAGCATTGCTGACTAAAATCAATAAATCTACTACTAAAGGGGCGTTCGCCAATAATTTACGCTTCTCACGGCGGGCTTAAAACGTAAATAACGTTAAATGACTTGAGCTGTAGAAATATCCCTGCTTATACTCGGGTCTCTTTTTGCCACCTTAGATGCCGCCATGTCCGCCAGCTGGATTTATCGCCTGCGCTTTCTGAAGAAACATCTGCTCACGCTGATGTTGGCCTTCGGCTGGCTGCTGATCCAGAGTCAGGTGGCGGTTGCCTCGCACGATTGCACAATCGATTTACGTGGTGAGACGGCCACGTTCCAGCATATGGCGATGATGACAATGCCGCAGCATCACGCTGCGCCGTCGTCTTCGGGCCTGTGTGAAAAGCACTGCGTCCCGGATCAGGTACAAAAAGATTCCGGTCATCCACAGCTGACGGCCCTTCCTGCCGCCATGACGGTAACCCTCAATGCCCCGGACTGCGTGGAACATACTGCGTCATCCCGGGTCGTCACCCCGCCTGCCGTGGGGCCACCGGCAACGATTCGCTATTGCCGGTTTCGGGAATAAAAACCTGTTAATTAGTTGATTTAATTCTAATTTACGTTTAACAGGAGCTTTATCATGCGTGCTTTACTCTTTTCCGCGCTTCTTGGCGCGTGCCTTTCCGTTTCTTTCCTTTCCGTTCAGGCGAACGCGAGTGTCTCCCCGACCGGCCAGCAGTGGCAGGGCCAGGGCGTTGTGCAGAAGATTGCCCCCCAGTCGGTGGTGATCCAGCATGAGGCTATCCCGGCGCTGAAATGGCCCGCGATGACCATGCCGTTTGCCTTATCCGCTGATATCGATCTGCGTGCCATTAAACCGGGCGAGCAGGTGACCTTCACGCTGGTGCGGGCGGGTGACGGCTTTCAGATAATCTCGCTCACGCCGCTGCGCTAAGGCGAGGATCCCATGAAAAAACAGACACTGAGCATGTGGCTCGGTGGGGTGATGCTCGGGCTTATCAGTGCCGCCGGGCAGGCCGCGCCGTGGACGCTAGAGCAAACCCTGACCGAAGCACAACGCTATTCAGCGGCCCTCTCCGCCAGCCGTAACGAGGCTCAGGCGCTGGATGCGATGGCGGATTCCGCCACCCAGTTACCCGATCCCAAACTGAAATTCGGCATCGAAAACGTGCCCGTTCAGGGCAGTAACGACCAGCGGCTGACCCGCGAAGGGATGACCATGCAGCGGGTCGGGATCATGCAGAGCTACGTCAGCCACGAAAAGCGGGAGCGTAAAGCCCAGACCCTGCAGGCGCAGGCCCGGGGCGTGCTGGCAAAAGGCGAGGCGGTGCGCGCGGGTCTTCAGCGTGACACCGCTCAGGCGTGGCTGGATCTGGCCCTGGCGCAGCAGGCGCTGAAAACCGCCACCCGGCTGGTTAACGAAACCGAGCGTCAGTTCCCTCTGCAAAAGGCCAGCGTTGGGGCGGGCAGTGCCACCCCGGACAGCGTCCTGACCCTGCAGATGGCGCTCAGCGCGATGCGGGACAGAGTCACGCTGGCGAAGCGCGATGTTCAACTGGCGCAAAGCCAGCTGCTGCAGCTAACCGGCCAGGGGATTGACGACGTCGGCGGACCGCTGCCGCGCTATCAGCGGCTACCGGCCGAGGTCAGCCAGCTGGAAGAGGCCATTACGCGTCACCCGGAGGTAGAAGCCGCGCTGCGTGAAGCCGAAACGGCAAAAGCCCGCTCGGCGCAGTCGGCGGTGGCAGCCCTTCCCGACGTGGATGTGGAGGTTTTCTACGCCCATCGCGCCGAAGGGTATGACGATATGGCCGGGGTGATGTTCACGGTCGATCTGCCGCTGTTCCAGTCGCGACGCCAGGACAAAGACTATGCCGCAGACGTCTCCCGCTCTTTGCAGGCGGTAGACGAGCTCACGCTGATTAAGCGCGCGCATATCGCCCAGGTGCAGTCGCTGGTGGCGCAGTATCAGGCCGCGCAAGCCCTGTGGCAGCGTCAGCGCGACGAGATCCTGCCCCTGCAGCATCAACGTCTGGCGTTGCTGACGGCGCAATACCGCGCCGGTCAGTCCGAGCTGCCCGCGCTGCTTGAGGCCCGGCGCAGCGTGCTCGACAGTGAACTGGCGGTCAATCAGGCCGAGCGCGAGATGGCGCGAACCTGGGCGGCGATCCAATGGTTAATCCCGCAGGAGTTAGCATGAAGATTAAAACAGGCTTTGCCGTACTGCTGGCGCTGATGCTGGTAGCAGGAGGCTATTACGCGGGACTGCGCCAGTCATCCCACGTCGTCGCAGCACCCGCACCCGCTGAGCGAAAAGTGCTTTACTGGTACGACCCAATGGTACCGGGCCAGCGCTTCGATAAACCGGGGCGCTCGCCGTTTATGGAGATGGATCTGGTCCCGCGCTATGCCGATGAAGTCGATGAGACGCCAGGGGTGGGGATCAGCGCCGCCCAGCAGCAAAATCTGGGCATGAAAACCGTGCAGGTGCAGAGGCGCCAGCTGGAATCCCCGTTCCGGGCGTTTGCCACCATCGCCCCGGATGAACGCAGCATCACGGTGATCGCCGCCCCCGCAGCCGGAGTGGTAGCAAAACTGTACGTCCGGGCGCCGCTCCAGCAGGTTAAAGCCGGTGAGCCGCTGGCCCAGCTGTGGATCCCCCAGTGGACCCAGGCTCAGCAGGAGTATCTGGCGGTGCGCGCGCTGGGTGATGCGGCGTTAACCCGCGCGGCCCGGGAACGGCTGCAGCTGCAGTTTATGCCCGAGGAGGTGATCCGCGCCCTGGATCGCAGCGGGAAGCCCCAGACCTCGTTGACGCTCAGGTCGCAGCATGCAGGCTACGTCGCAAAACTGGACGTGCGTGAAGGGGCGCAGGTGGCGGCGATGACCTCGCTGTTTGAAATGGCGCGTCTCGACCCGGTCTGGTTGGTGATTGATTATCCCCAGTCGCAGGCGCAGGCCCTGAGCGTGGGCAGCGAGCTGATCGCGACGTCTGAGAGCTGGCCGGGTGAGCGTTTTCCGGGGCGGGTCAGCGAAGTGTTGCCGCAGATGGACACCGCCACCCGTACGCTGAAAGCCCGTATCCTGGTGGATAACCCGCAGCACAAGCTGAAACCCGGCATGTTCCTGAGCGTCTCCCGGGCGCAATCCCTGTTGAGCGCACCGGTGCTGGCGGTACCGGAAGAGGCGGTTATCGATACCGGAAGCGCAAAACGTCTGCTGCTTGCCAGCGGTAACGGCTATTTTCAGCCGGTGGCGGTGGAGACCGGGCTTACCGCCCAGGGCTGGACCGAGATCCGTTCTGGCGTGAAGGAGGGGGATAGCGTGGTGAGCTCCGGGCAGTTCCTGATTGACTCTGAAGCCAGCCTGCGCAGCGCGCTGCCGGAGGTGGCGAAATGATCGCGGCGGTAATCAGAGCCTCACTGCGCAACCGGCTGCTGGTGATCCTTGCAGCCCTGATGATGGCGGGCTGGGGGATCTGGGCGGTGCAACGCGCCCCGCTGGATGCCCTGCCGGATCTCTCTGACGTGCAGGTAATTGTGCGCGCCAGCTTCCCGGGCAAAGCGCCGCAGGTGATTGAGGATCAGGTCACCTGGCCGCTGACGACGTCGATGCTCTCGGTGCCTGGGGCGAAAACCGTGCGCGGTTTTTCGATGTTTGGCGATGCTTACGTCTACGTGCTGTTTGAGGACGGCACCGACCTGTACTGGGCACGCTCGCGGGTGCTGGAATACCTGAGCCAGGTGCAGTCCCAGCTTCCGGCGGGGGTGAACGTCTCGCTGGGCCCCGATGCCACCGGGGTGGGTTGGATCTACGAGTATGCCCTTGTCGATCGCAGCGGCAAGCATAGCCTGGCTGATTTACGTGCGCTGCAGGACTGGACCCTGAAGTTCGAGCTGAAAAGCGTGGCCAATGTCTCGGAAGTGGCCAGTATCGGCGGCATGGTGCGCCAGTATCAGGTGGTTGCCGATCCGGCAAAAATGCGGGCCCTGAACATCACCCACGGGCAGATCGTCGCAGCCCTGCAGGCGGCCAATAAAGAGGGCGGCGGGGCGCTGCTGGAGAGGGGCGAGGCGGAGTTCATGGTGCGCACCACGGGCTATTTGCGCTCGCTGGAGGATTTTCGCAACGTGGTGATCGAAAGCCGTGAAGGCGTGCCGGTACTGCTCGGCGATGTGGCGAGCGTCGGCTACGGCCCGGAGATACGCCGCGGCGTAGCCGAGCTGAATGGCGAGGGCGAAGTGGCCGGTGGCGTGGTGGTGATGCGCTACGGCCAGAATGCGCTCCAGACGCTGCATGCGGTCAAAGCGAAGCTAAGCGAGCTGCAAAAAACCCTGCCGCAAGGGGTGGAGATTGTGCCGGTGTACGACCGCTCTGCGCTGATTGAGGACTCCGTCAAAACCCTGACCCACAAGCTGCTGGAGGAGTTCGTGGTTGTGGTGGTGGTTTGCGCCCTGTTCCTGTTCCACTTCCGTTCGGCGCTGGTGGCGGTGGTTTCGCTGCCGTTGGGCATCCTGGGCGCGTTTGTGGTCATGCACTATCAGGGGATCAACGCCAATATCATGTCGCTGGGGGGAATTGCCATCGCCATTGGGGCGATGGTCGATGCGGCGATTGTGATGATCGAGAACATGCACAAGGTGCTGGAACAGTGGCGTCACGATAACCCCGGTCAGGAGCCGAACTCGAGTGACTACTGGCGTCTGGCGGAGCGTGCGGCTGTCGAGGTGGGACCGGCGCTATTCTGCAGCCTGCTGATCATCACCCTGTCGTTTATTCCGGTATTTTCACTCGAGGCGCAGGAAGGGCGAATGTTTGCCCCGCTGGCGTTCACCAAAACCTGGGCGATGGCGGTGGCGGCAGGGCTGGGCATCACCCTGGTGCCGGTGCTGATGGGCTATTTCATTCGTGGACGTATTCCGGATGAAAAAGCGAACCCGATCAACCGGGTGCTGATCCGCCTGTACGAGCCGCTGCTGGACAGGGTGCTGCGCTTTCCGAAAGCGACGCTGACGTTGGCGGGCGTGTTGCTGCTGGCGACGCTCTGGCCGCTGAGTCAGCTGGGGAGTGAATTTATGCCGCCGCTCAACGAAGGTGACCTGCTGTATATGCCATCAACCCTGCCGGGGATCTCCGCCCGGGAAGCGGCCCGCCTGCTGCAGCAGACCGACAGGCTGATTAAAAGCGTGCCGGAGGTGGCGACGGTGTTTGGTAAGGCCGGGCGCGCGGAGACGGCTACCGATCCCGCGCCGCTCACGATGCTGGAAACGACCATTCACTTTAAGCCCAGGGAACAGTGGCGAGCCGGAATGACGCCGGAGAAGCTGGTTGATGAGCTGGATCGTACCGTCTCGGTGCCGGGGATTGCCAACGTCTGGGTACCGCCGGTACGTAACCGGCTCGACATGCTGGCGACCGGTATAAAGAGTCCGGTGGGGATCAAGGTGAACGGCAGCAATCTTGCCGACATCGAGCGCATTGCCCAGCAGATTGAGCAGGTGGTGAAGCAGGTGCCGGGCGTCACTTCGGCTCTGGCGGAGCGGCTGGCGGGCGGGCGCTATGTGGATATCCGCATCGATCGCCAGAAGGCCGCGCGTTACGGCGTCTCGGTGGATGAACTGCAAAGCCTGGTAGCGACGCTGGTGGGTGGGGATAACGTGGGAGAGGTGATCCTCGGACGCGAGCGCTATCCCATCAATCTGCGCTATCCACGCGACAGCCGGGACAGCGTCGATAAGCTACGGACACTGCCGGTGGTGGCGGCCAACGGCAGTCAGATTGCGCTCGGGGAGCTGGCGGATATTGTGGTGACCGAGGGGCCGCCGATGCTGAAAAGTGAAAATGCGCGCCTCTCGAACTGGATATACGTCGATCTGCGGGGCCGGGATCTGAAGTCAGCCGTGGAAGAGATGCAGCAGCGCGTAGCGGAGAACGTGACGCTGCCGCAGGGGATCACGCTTGCCTGGTCCGGGCAGTTTGAATATCTTGAGCGGGCTACGGCGAAGCTGAAAATAGTTCTGCCAATCACCTTGATGATTATTTTTGTGCTGCTGTGGCTAACCTTCAAACGTATTTCAGATGTGCTTATGATTATGGGGACATTGCCTTTTTCTCTGATTGGTGGTGTCTGGCTGTTATGGCTACTGGATTATAATCTATCGGTGGCGGGAGCCGTTGGATTTATTGCCCTTGCCGGCGTCTCGGCGGAGTTCGGCGTTATTATGGTGTTGTATCTCAATCAGGCGCTGGATAAATATCATGCCCGCGATCCCCACGGTGGAAACGCGCAGCTGATGCGTGCGATTCATGAAGGCGCGGTCCTGCGCGTGCGCCCTAAAGTGATGACCGTCGCCACCATCATGGCAGGGCTGTTACCCGTGATGTGGGGCGGCGGCAGCGGTGCAGAGGTGATGCAGCGCATCGCTGCCCCGATGATCGGTGGGATGGTCAGTGCGCCGTTGTTATCAATGCTGGTTATTCCTGCGCTCTATAAGCTATTGCATCAGCGTTAATTTTTCACTTATGCGCTGTCAATATTGACGGCGCATTCTTACTCCCCCAGGAGTATTCTGATTAATTACGCTTAATAATTCAGATTTCAACCAATGGTGTTGCGATGTCATTCAACTATTCTATGCCGGTATAGGTACCGTATATAAAAGTGGTAATGGTATTGTGACAATAATTAATAAATATTTACTGATTTTTACTTTTATTTTAGGGCCGGTGACTTTTCCGGCCCATGCTATTGCCGATAAAGTAAAGCCCTTTAGAGACTGGGTAAAAACCGTCGGTAATAATGCGAAAACGACCTGGGAACAGCCCCAGCATTACGATCTGTATGTGCCGGCGATCACCTGGCATGCCCGCTTTGCCTACGATAAAGAGAAAACCGATCGCTACAACGAGCGTCCGTGGGGCGCGGGATTTGGCCAGTCGCGCTGGGATGAAAAGGGCAACTGGCATGGCCTGTACGTCATGGCATTCAAAGACTCGTACAACAAGTGGGAGCCGATTGGCGGCTACGGTTGGGAAAAAACCTGGCGTCCACTCGCCGATGAGAATTTCCATCTGGGGGCCGGATTTACCGCAGCCGTGACGGCGCGTGATAACTGGAATTACATCCCTGTACCGCTGGTGTTACCACTGGCCTCCGTGGGGTATGGACCGGCAACCTTCCAGATGACTTACATACCGGGAACCTATAACAACGGTAACGTCTTCTTTGCCTGGATGCGCTTTCAGTTTTAACTGAAAAAACTTTACGTATTGGTGATTTAATAGCCACACTTTGAATAGTAAAGAATAAAAATTGCCCTTCGAAAATTAACGCGACTTTTGTCACTTTTCTTCAAAAAGGCGCTGGACAAAACCGCTCACAATTGTTGTACTGATACCCGACACAGCATTTGTGTCCATTTTTCATGTAAAGGTAATTTTGATGTCTAAGATTAAAGGTAACGTTAAGTGGTTTAATGAATCCAAAGGATTCGGTTTCATTACTCCGGAAGATGGCAGCAAAGATGTGTTCGTACACTTCTCTGCAATCCAGACTAATGGTTTCAAAACCCTGGCTGAAGGCCAGCGCGTTGAGTTCGAAATCACTAACGGTGCCAAAGGCCCTTCTGCTGCTAACGTCATCGCTCTGTAATTCAGACGAGACCAGCAAGAATTCAAAACCCGCTCAATGAGCGGGTTTTTTTCGTTCTGCATCAGCCGAACATATAAATTTTCACAAAGCTGGCGACGATTAATACACTTAACACCACCATTCCTGCGCTGACCATATTCTCTTTCATTACGTCACCCTTTCGTTATATTGCCTCAAGGGTGCCAGAGAAAAATTAAGCTAACATTAACGCCCGCCTGTTTTAGTGAGCATTAACCGCAGAAATTAACCAAAATGCGAGCGCGGTCATCATCAGTGACCCCAGCAGGTTGACCGCGATATTGAGCAACGCCCACGCAGCACGTCCATCCTGCAGCAGAAACACCACTTCGGCCGAGAAGGTGGAAAATGTGGTCAGGCCCCCGCAAAAACCAGTGGTGATCAGCAGCTTCCACACTGGGTCGATGTGGGTCATTCTGTTAAACCATGCCAGACCCAGGCCAATGATAAAGGCACCGATAAGGTTGGCCGTCAGCGTGCCGACAGGGATCATGTGATGCATGGTGTTGAAGCGCATGCTCAACAGCCAGCGTGCGACACTTCCTGTGCCCCCGCCGATAAAAACGGCTAAAAGTAGTTGAAACACGAACAGTACCTGCTGTTTGATGTATAAGAGCAATCAGTGTAACGCCGTTTGAGGCAGGGTGAAAATATGTACGTGGCGGTTGGACAATTTGCGGTATCAGCGGACTGGCAAAACAATGCCGAAACCTGCGTCTCGCTGATGAGTCAGGCACATCAGCAGGGCGCATCGCTGCTGGTGCTACCCGAAGCGCTACTGGCGCGGGATGATAACGATCCTGATCTGTCGGTGAAATCGGCGCAGCTGCTTGACGGCGGTTTTTTGAGCAGGCTGCTGGAAGAGAGTGCGTGTAATAATCTGACGACCGTGTTGACCGTGCATGTCCCGTCAACCGCTGGCCGGGCGATCAACACTCTGGTGGTACTGCGGGCCGGGAACATCGTTGAGCAGTATGCCAAGCTACATCTTTACGATGCGTTCAGTATTCAGGAATCCAGGCTGGTGGATGCGGGGAAGATAGTCCCGCCGCTGATTGAGATCGACGGGATCCACCTGGGGTTAATGACCTGCTACGATTTACGCTTCCCGGAAATGGCCTTGAATCTGGCGCTGGCCGGCGCCGAGGTGCTGGTGCTGCCCGCAGCCTGGGTCAGGGGGCCGCTAAAGGAACATCACTGGGCCACGCTGCTGGCCGCCCGCGCGTTGGATACCACCTGTTATATGGTGGCGGCCGGGGAGTGCGGTAACAAAAATATAGGCCAGAGCCGTATTATCGACCCGATGGGGGTGACGGTCGCGGCTGCGGCAGAAGCGCCCGCGCTGTTGATGGCGGAGATAAGCCCGGCACGCATCGCGCTTGCGCGCCAGCAATTACCGGTGCTGCGCAACCGACGCTTTGCACCACCGCAATTACAATGACGTTTTTAAACAGGGCTTGATTCACCTTGTTACAGATTGCTATTGTGTGCGGGCGTCAAATGACCGTTAATACTCTCGGGTTTTTACGGCACGAAACGCAGCCTGTTTTAAGTCAAGAAGGTATCTATGGGTGAGATTAGTATTACCAAACTGCTGGTAGTGGCCGCGCTGGTCGTTCTGCTGTTTGGTACCAAAAAGTTACGTACGCTGGGCGGAGACCTGGGTGCAGCCATTAAAGGCTTTAAAAAAGCGATGAATGACGACGATGCAACGGCGAAGAAAACGGCCGATGCTGATATTGCCGCCGAAAAACTCTCTCACAAAGAGTAACGGCAACGCTTCACGGCGTGCAGCATAAAAAAAACCGGCTCTGGCCGGTTTTTTTTATGGGTGAACTGTAAGCGTATGTGACTGGCTTACTTCACCTCTTCGCCTTTCGCCTGCATATCGGCGTGGTAAGACGAACGCACGAACGGGCCGCAGGCAGCATGGGTAAAGCCCATCGCCATCGCTTCGGCTTTCATTTCGTCAAACTCTTCCGGGCTCACATAACGCTGCACCGGCAGGTGGTGACGGCTCGGCTGGAGATACTGGCCCAGCGTTAGCATGGTCACGCCGTGGCGACGCAGGTCGCGCATCACTTCAACGATCTCTGCGTTGGTTTCACCCAGACCCACCATCAGACCTGACTTGGTTGGGATCTCCGGGTGCGCTTCTTTAAAACGCTCCAGCAGCTTAAGGGACCAGTTGTAGTCAGCGCCCGGACGAACCTGGCGATACAGGCGCGGAACGTTTTCCAGGTTGTGGTTGAACACGTCTGGCGGCGTGGCGTTGAGAATATCAAGCGCACGGTCCATACGGCCACGGAAGTCAGGCACCAGCGTTTCGATTTTGATGCTCGGGCTTTTTTCACGAATGGCGCTGATACATTCAGCAAAGTGCTGGGCACCGCCGTCGCGCAGATCGTCGCGGTCAACGGAGGTGATCACTACGTAGCGCAGGGCCATGTCGGCGATCGTCTGTGCCAGCTTCTGCGGTTCATTCACATCAGGGGTCACAGGACGACCATGGGCAACGTCACAGAACGGGCAGCGGCGGGTACAAATGGCGCCAAGGATCATGAACGTTGCGGTACCGTGGTTAAAACATTCAGCAAGGTTAGGGCAGGAGGCTTCTTCACAAACGGAGTGAAGGCCGTTTTTGCGCATCGCCGCTTTGATTCCCTGAATACGCGAAGAGTCCGCCGGAAGTTTGATTTTCATCCATGCCGGTTTTCTTAACAGCGCTTCGCGCTCCGTAGCCACGTTTTTAACCGGGATTAGGGCCATTTTATCGGCGTCGCGGTATTTAACACCGCGTTCCATCACAATGGGTTTACTCATAGCGTGCGTGTTCCAGTTGCGAATATCGAAGGAAAGCGTTTCAATTCAAAGGAGTGTTGTATTTATCAACTATATTTGAATGAACGACAGGCAGTATATCATTGAAACGGCCGATAAAGCAGCCTGCCGGGTCGCCAAATTGTAAAATAGTTGTTGTTTAGTGCCTTTCGGCCTGCGTAGCGCAGGCTCACAGGGTGTGGGGGCGCATCAGAACGCCTCGCTGATGACATTAATGACGTTTTCGAGAACCGGATCGCGCAGGCTCAGTTTGTTGTAATACAGCGAAATATCGACGGTTTCTTCATTCAGAGGCGTGAAGGGGATCTGTTCCAGCGGCCAGCACTGGCGCAGCAGGTTGAACAGGCGCGCCGGGATGATGCCAATCAGATCGCTGCTGCCGATCAGGGCGGCAATCGTAAACATATTGTAACTGCTGAAGGTGACCTGACGCTCCGGAAAAATGTCGTTAACCCGCAGGCGCAATGCGTTCATGTTCTGTCCTTCCAGCACCAGCAGGGTCTGCTCGTACTCTTGCAGATTTTCCACTGTCGCCGTCTTGCTCAGGACGGGATGCTGCTTACGGCACACCAGCAGGAGCCGATCGGTAAACAGAACGTTGTGGCTTAACGCGCGCGTGTTCAGGGTATTGCTGTCCACGATCAGGTCGGTCTGGAACTGACCCAGCTGCGTTTCGCCATCGCCAATAGCAATGTTGCGCAGCAACAGCTGCGGTGCCTCACGCTTTACCGCCTGGTAAATAATCGGCATCACCAGTGCGCCGATAGAAGGGGTGGTGCCGATGGTGATAGTGCGCTGCTTATCATAGCTGCCAGTAAGATCCAGTGCGCCAAGAATAGACTCCAGCCCCTGGCTGATATATTCGTGCAGGTGAGTGGCATAGGCGGTAGGGGTGACGCCCTGACCTTTACGGATAAACAGCGGATCGGGGAATATTGCGCGCAGTTTTTGAATCGACTGGCTTATTGCTGACGGCGTGAGATTAAGAATTTTCGCAGCGTTAACGATACCTTTGTGAACATAGACGGCCTCAAAAATGGTCAATAAATTGAGGTCAATATTGCGTAAAGTCCGAAATATTTGTGGTTTGGCCTCACCGCCTGGCTCACTCAACCGTTTCTCAGGAAATTCTTTAGGATCCACGCTGATACTCCATGTTTATACACAATGTTTATATTAGTCGAAATCAAATATTGTGCTTATTGTTATATTTGTACTGTTATCCATAAATTACTAACCTGACACAATGATTTTGCCGTATGGCTTTTGTGCAGCCAAGTCTCCACAGATGGCGAGAAATGCCAGGATGTGACGCTTTTATGCGAAAAGTAAGGGGTTTGAAAATATAGAAAGCGGGGATTATTGTAAAGTATAAATACCGTGAAATAAAAATGGCTCATCAACGCAATGAGCCATCCAGGCAAGATTATTAAGCCGTGATATATTCATGCGGTGGATTGTTTAGCAGTGCTAAAAAAGCATGTACTAAATGAGGCCGCACAATATCAGGCGTGATGTTCTCTGCCCATTGGCACATTTGCGCCATTTCCATGCCCGCGTAGCCACAGGGGTTGATGCGCTGGAAAGGTGCCAGATCCATATTAATATTCAATGCAAGACCATGGAATGAGCAGCCTTTACGAATACGCAAACCGAGTGAACAAATTTTCTTTTCACCAACGTAAACGCCAGGTGCATCTGCGCGAGGATGTGCATCGATATCAAATTCTGCCAGCGTATTGACCACCGTCTGCTCAAGCAGCGTCACCAGGTCACGCACGCCGAGCTTTCTACGCTTCAGGTTCAGCAGGACATACATCACCTGCTGACCCGGTCCGTGATAGGTCACCTGACCCCCGCGATCGCTCTGGATCACCGGGATATCACCCGTCATCAACAGATGTTCTGCTTTGCCTGCCTGACCCTGGGTAAACACAGGGGGATGCTCGACCAGCCAGATTTCATCCTGCGTGTTTTCATCGCGTGTGTCCGTGAAATCATGCATGGACCGGGAAATGGGTTCATAGGGCTGAAGCCCAAGATGGCGGATAAGGAGGGTATCCTGATTCAAAACGACATCTCCAAAACGAACAAAAAATGTAGCGGGGAGTATATCACAGAGGGGAAACGGGTTACCCGACGATGCGGGTAACCGAAAGCGTTACAGCACCATACGCACGATATCGATGTTACCGAGCTCTTCGTACAGCGTCTCGACCTGCTCAATATGCGTGGCGGTAATGGTGATGGAAACCGAGTGGTAGTTCCCTTTGCTGCTTGGTTTGACCGTCGGAGAGTAGTCACCCGGCGCATGACGCTGGACCACTTCAACCACCTGATCAACCAGCTCAGGCAACGCCTGCCCCATTACTTTGTAAGTAAAGGGTGTAGGGAATTCAAGCAGTTCGTTAAGTTTGGTTTTCATGTCAACTCCGGCAGTACGTCAAAAAAGAATAACTCCCACAGCGGGTGGGAGTTATCAGGTTACCTAGTATATGGGGATGGAAATCACACTTTCAAGTGTTCAATTTTTAACCAAACCAGTGATGGAACATCAATTTAATGTAATCAATGATTTTGCCGAAGAAATTGCCTTCCGGGATTTCATCCAGTACCACCAGCGGACGCTGGTCAATGGTTTTGCCATCAAGCTGGAAGTTGATAGTGCCTACCACCTGGTTTTTCTGCAGCGGTGCGTGCAGCTCGCTGGCGGTCAGCACATAGCTGGCTTTCAGATCTTTCATGCGACCGCGTGGGATAGTCAGATAAAGGTCTTTATCGACACCCAGTGAAGCGCGATCGTTATCACCAAACCAGACCGGCTCAGAGGCGAACTCTTTGCCTGCCTTCAGCGGGTTAACGGTTTCGAAGAAGCGGAAGCCCCAGGTCAGCAATTTCTTGCTCTCGGTTTCACGCCCTTTGAAGGTGCGTCCGCCCATCACGGCAGAGATCAGACGCATCTGGCCTTCGGTGGCCGACGCCACCAGGTTGTAACCGGCTTTATCGGTATGGCCCGTTTTGATGCCGTCAACGTTCAGGCTGTTATCCCATAGCAGACCGTTACGGTTAGTCTGGCGGATTCCGTTAAAGGTGAACTCTTTTTCTTTGTAAATGGTGTACTCATTCGGCACGTCGCGGATCAGTGCCTGGCCAATCAACGCCATGTCGCGCGCGGAACTGTACTGACCGTCTGCATCCAGGCCGTGAACCGTCTGGAAGTGGCTGTTTTTCAGACCCAGTGCGTTAACGTAGCTGTTCATCAGACCGACGAACGCATCCTGGCTTCCGGCAGCAAAATCGGCCATCGCCACGCAGGCGTCGTTACCGGACTGCAGGTTGATACCACGAATCAGCTGGGAGACGGGCACCTGCATCCCGGGCTTGAGGAACATCAGTGATGAACCTTTGAACACCGGGTTGCCGGTTGCCCACGCATCGTTACCGATGGTGACCAGGTCAGTCTCTTTGAATTTGCCTGCTTTCATGGCCTGACCGATGACGTAGCTGGTCATCATTTTGGTCAGACTGGCCGGGTCGCGTCGTGAATCCGCGTTCTGTTCAGCCAACACTTTGCCGGAGTTGTAGTCGATCAGGATGTAGGATTCCGCGTCGATCTGCGGAACGCCTGGGATCATGGTCTTGATATTCAGGTCATCGGCGTGCGCGACAGAGAGCGAGGCTGCGCAAAGCGCCGTAGCGAGCGCCATGCGCTGCATAAAACGAGCGGAGAAAGTGGTCTTCATGGTCAGAACAACGACATCCGTGATGGAATTAAAAAAAGTGCCTTACTATAGCAAATGCTATAGGGGCAGGCATCCGACTTTCAGCATGAGAGTGTGAATCACTATTACAAATACTGACAATTCGGATACCGCTGATTAATCATTTCATTACAGCAATAAAGGACTGCAACTGTGCTTCGTTTTGTAAACGTTGTTGCACGGATGCAGCCTCAGATTTGCTGGCAAATGGACCGAGCTGGATACGCCATACGGCGCCATTTTGCTCAACCCGGCCCGGCACGCTAAATTGCTGGCTCAGGCGCTGTTGATACTGCTGGGCACGTGCTTGATCGCTGACGGCACCCACCTGGACGACGAAATTGCCGCTGGCGGAAACCGGCGCGGCAACAGGTGTCTGGGTGGAGCCTGGCGCGGTGACAGGCGCATTTTGCGTCACCGGTGCGGCAACGACCGGCTGTGGGGCAGGGGGTTCACTGTCTTCGAGTACACCAGACGCGAGGGTCGTGGGTGCGCCGAGGAATCCGCTGCTGCTGACGGGTGCACCCATGCTGTCTTCGCTTTTCAGCGTATCGTTACTAATGGCGCGCACATCACCCTGGGCAGGCATCGGCTCAGGAGCGGATGAGGCACTGCCCATGCCGCTGTTCAGGTCAGGACGCGCAGGCAGAGCATAGGTCTGCTTAGCCACAGTAGTACAAGCCATACCCGGGCCGGACAGACTCCCGTCCTGGGCGACAATAATCGGGTCGATTCGCACTTTGGTGTTATTCGACGTGTTCAGACGGTCGGCCGCCGCGCGTGAAAGAGAGATGGCACGATCGTTACCGTACGGGCCACGATCGTTAATGCGCACGACGATCATCCGGCCGTTCGCCAGGTTGGTAATACGCGCATAGCTCGGGATCGGCAGCGTTGGGTGAGCGGCCGTCAACTGCATCGGGTCGAAGGGCTCGCCGCTTGCGGTCAGGTTACTGCCCGGTTCGGCATCATAAATGGCCGCCAGACCGGCCTGGCTAAAGCGTGAAGGATCCTGCACGATTTTGTAGCCTTTACCGTCACGCTCGTAATCCTGATTGGCGGTTGCGCTCAGCGGTTCGAAACGCGGATCGGCCCCGCTAATCTCAACAATCGGACCATTACACACTGCCGGCTGCGGCGGTGCGACGGTGGCTTGCTGCTGACCATCGTCACTTGTACAGGCCGCCAGTAAACTCGCGGCGATGCAGATCCCAATCCACTGCTTGCGCATTGCGTTCCCCTTATACGCTCTTCGACAACATTTTTCTGTGGGTATGAATCGACATCACGATCCCAAACCCGGCCATTAGCACGATCAGTGCCGAGCCTCCGTAACTCACCAGCGGAAGCGGTACGCCTACAACAGGCAGAATTCCGCTCACCATACCAATATTTACGAAAACATAAACGAATAAAATCAACATCAAACCGCCAGCCATCACGCGGCCAAAGGTGGTTTGTGCACGGGCGGCAATCCACAATCCACGCATGATTAACAGGATGTACAGCGCCAGCAGGATTAAAATCCCGACCAGTCCTAGCTCTTCTGCCAGAACCGCAAAGATAAAGTCGGTATGGCGTTCAGGCAGGAATTCGAGCTGCGACTGGGTGCCATGCAGCCAGCCTTTGCCGCGCAGTCCGCCGGACCCGATTGCAATCTTCGATTGTATAATATGATAGCCTGCCCCGAGCGGATCGCTTTCGGGATCCAGCAGCATCATCACGCGCTGGCGTTGATAGTCGTGCATCAGGAAGAACCACAGGATCGGGATAAAGGCGGCCAGCAGCACTACCGCAATGCCAATCAAGCGCCAGCTCAGCCCGGAGAGGAACAGCACGAACAGGCCGGACAGGGCGACCAGGATAGAGGTACCGAGGTCAGGCTGCGCGGCGACCAGCAGCGTAGGCATGAAGATCAGTACCAGCGCGATCCCGGTGTTCTTCAGCGACGGCGGACAGACGTCACGGTTGATAAAGCGCGCCACCATCAGCGGTACGGCAATTTTGGCGATTTCAGACGGCTGGAAACGGACGATGCCGAGATCGAGCCAGCGCTGTGCGCCCTTGGAGATTGCGCCAAAGGCATCTACTGCGACCAGCAGAATAATACAGATGATATAGAGATAGGGCGCCCAGCCTTCGTACACGCGGGGCGGGATTTGCGCCATCACCACCATCACCACCAGACCCATCGCAATCTGACCGATCTTACGCTCCATCATGCCGATGTCCTGGCCGCTGGCGCTCCAGATGACCAACGCACTGTATACCAACAGGGCGAGCAGAATGAGCAGCATGGCCGGGTCGATGTGGATTTTGTCCCACAGCGATTTTTTATTTGGATTATCCGTCACGATTATTGGTCCTCCGCGCCGGCGGCTGCCGGGCTTTCGCTCGGCAATTCAGTGTTATTGTCACCCAGCATAATGTGGTCAAGGATCTGGCGCATGATGGTACCGACCGCCGGGCCGACACCGCCGTTTTCCAGAATAATGGACACCGCCACCTGCGGGTTATCGTAAGGGGCAAACGCGATCATCAGCTTATGGTCACGCAGACGTTCAGCAATTTTGTGCGCGTTATAGGTTTCGTTGGCCTTCAGGCCAAAGACCTGCGCCGTACCGGATTTGGCCGCAATTTTATACGGTGAACCGGCAAAGTATTTGTGTGCCGTACCGTTAGCGCGGTTTGCTACGCCGTACATCCCGTCTTTGGCAATTTCCCAGTAACCGGAATGGATATCACCCACCGGTGGCTCGTGCGGCTGCGTCCACGGCACTTTTTTGCCATTTTCTACCGTACTCATCAGCAGATGCGGGACTTTTACGACGCCGTCGTTAATCAGGATCATCAGCGCTTTGCTCATCTGAATCGGGGTGGCGGTCCAGTAACCCTGGCCGATGCCGACCGGGATGGTGTCACCCTGATACCACGGTTTCTTAAAGCGCTTTAGCTTCCACTCGCGGGTTGGCATGTTGCCGGAGCGCTCTTCCGACAGGTCGATGCCGGTGTAGTGACCATAGCCAAATTTGCCCATCCATTCGGAGAGGCGATCGATACCCATATCGTAGGCAACCTGATAGAAGAAAGTATCCGCCGACTCCTCCAGCGATTTGGTGATGTTCAGATGGCCGTGGCCCCACTTCTTCCAGTCGCGGTAGCGTTTTTCAGAGCCCGGTAGCTGCCACCAGCCCGGGTCGAAGAGACCGGTATTGCGGGTGATTACCCCGGCGCTGAGCGCCGACACCGCCACGTAAGGTTTCACCGTAGAGGCCGGGGGATAAACGCCCTGCGTTGCACGGTTGATCAGCGGCGTATTAGGGTCGTTGAGCAGGCTGGCGTAATCTTTGCTGGAAATACCGTCAACGAACAAATTCGGATCGTAACTCGGGTTTGACACCAGCGCCAGAATGCTGCCCGTGCGGGGATCGGTCACAATCACCGCTGCACGGCTGCCTGCCAGCAGGGTTTCGACATACTGCTGGAGTTTGAGATCCAGCGTCAGGTAAATATCATGCCCGGCCTGCGGTGGTACCTCTTTCAACTGACGGATTACCCGGCCACGGTTGTTGACTTCCACTTCTTCATAACCGGTTTCGCCGTGGAGAATATCTTCGTAGTAGCGCTCAATACCGAGTTTGCCAATGTCGTGGGTTGCCGCATAGTTGGCTAACTTGCCGTCTTTATCCAGCCTGTCGACGTCTTTGTCGTTGATTTTAGAGACATAGCCGATAACGTGCGTTAGCGCGGAGCCGTAGGGATAGAAGCGGCGTTTGTAGCCTTTCACTTCAACACCAGGGAAGCGGTACTGGTTAACCGCAAAGCGGGCAACCTGGACTTCGGTGAGGTTGGTTTTCACCGGGATAGAGGTAAAGCGATGCGAACGCGAACGCTCTTTTTTAAAGTTCGCAATATCGTCGTCGTTCAGATCGACCACGCCGCGCAGGGCATCCAGCGTCTGTTGGACGTTATCGACCTTCTCCGGCATCATCTCTATCTGATAGATCGTCCGGTTGAGCGCCAGCGGCGTACCGTTGCGATCGTAAATAATGCCGCGGCTGGGGGCGATAGGGACGAGTTTGATGCGGTTTTCATTGGAACGTGTCTGGTAATCTGTAAAACGGACAACCTGCAGATTATAAAGGTTGGCGATCAGCACGCCAGTCAGCAGCAAAATCCCCGTAAAGGCAACCAGCGCCCGGCGCACAAACAGCGCAGACTCAGCCGTATAGTCGCGAAAAGAATTCTGTAGTTTCATCCGCTGCTTAATTCATCCAGGACTTAATGATTACTCACGGTGATAAGGGTGGTTGGTCGTGATGCTCCACGCGCGATAGAGACTTTCTGCCACCAGCACCCGAACCAGCGGGTGGGGCATCGTCAGCGCGGAGAGTGACCAACTTTGTTCTGCTGCCGCTTTGCAGGCCGGGGATAATCCCTCCGGACCGCCAATTAACAGGCTGACGTCGCGACCGTCCAGCTTCCAGCGCTCGAGCTCCTGCGCCAGCTGCGGCGTATCCCAGGGTTTGCCCGGAATATCGAGAGTGACGATGCGGTTTTTGCCGGCGGCGGCCAGCATCAGTTCACCCTCTTTATCGAGAATACGTTTGATATCCGCATTCTTGCCGCGCTTACCGGCGGGGATCTCCACCAGCTCAAACGGCATATCTTTTGGAAAGCGACGCAGATACTCAGTAAACCCGGTTTGTACCCAGTCGGGCATTTTCGTGCCGACGGCTACCAGTTGCAGCTTCACGCATTAACCCCAGAGTTTTTCCAGCTCATACAGGCGACGGCTCTCTTCCTGCATGACGTGGACAATCACTTCGCCGAGGTCAACGACGACCCAGTCAGCGGTAGCTTCGCCTTCCACACCCAGCGGCAGCATGCCGGCAGCGCGTGATTCCTGAACCACATGGTCAGCAATGGAAGCAACGTGGCGAGTGGAAGTACCGGTGCAGATAATCATGCAGTCGGTGATGCTTGATCTGCCTTGTACGTCGATAGCAATGATGTCCTGACCTTTCAGGTCATCAATTTTGTCGATAACGAAATCCTGGAGTGCTTTACCCTGCAAGTTTTCCCCCTGGGGAGTGAGATTGAGTAACGGTAAAATCGTAGCCAGACAGTATACCTGAACTGGCCGCGGTGTCGGGACAAATGTCACCGGACAGGCTGGTGAAGGCGGGTATCATCCCACCCTCTGCCGGAGATTGCATCGCCATTTTTGTAAAACAGTTTTTGTAAAACAATGCATGGCGGGCAGTCTGGCTGCGGAGGATATCAGCCTGGATGGGGGTGTCAATGGCGAGAGCGCGAATGGCGCGCTTTTTCTCTCAGCCGCCGCTCAGTTGTCGCTTTTCTGATACAACCCCTGCTGCTGGATGTAACGCAGCACCGCAGTCGGTAACATCTCATCACAGGGTAGCCCTTGCTGCAGGCGCTGGCGAATTAGCGTCGCCGAGATATCAAACCACGGCGTTTCTGCCAGGTAGATTTTACCGGCGGGGAGACTGTGCAGATCTTCCGATTGATACGTCAGGTGCTGCTCCAGCCACTGCTGATGTTGCTCCTCTTTCATCGTCAGCGGATAGCCGGGACGGCGACAGACGATCAGATGGCTGTTCTCGAGGATGGTGTGATACTGATGCCAGCTCGGGAAGGTGAGCAGGGAATCCTGGCCGATAATAAACGCCAGCGGCGTCTCTGGCCCCTGTTCGATGCGCCATTCCTGTAATGTTTGCGCCGTGTACGACGGGCTGTCGCGGCGCAGTTCACGCTCATCGAGGCGAAACAGCGGTTTATCCGCTATTGCCAGTTCCAGCATGTGCTTGCGTTGAGTGCTGCTGGCGTCCGGCTGCGGACGGTGCGGCGGCACGTTGTTGGGCATGATCGTGACGCACTGCAGGCCAATCTGATTCGCCAGTATTTCGACCGGTTTTAGATGACCATAGTGTACGGGATCAAAGGTGCCGCCAAACAGGGCCTGGAGCCTATGCATCTCAACCCTCTATAAAGACATCGGCCAGTGCCTTGTGGCACAGCAGCAAAGAGAGACTTTCCAGCTCTGACCACACCGACTGACCATAATCCTGCTTCAGTGTCAGCTCGGTACGCGCCAGTAGCTGGACAGCCTGACGCAACTGTTCCGGGCTGAGGCGGTTCAGGGCCTCGGTGGTCATGCCGCGACGGTTCTGCCAGACGCGGTGCTTATCAAACAGGGCGCGCAGGGGCGTGTGAGCCGACTGGCGTTTCAGCGTCACCAGTAGCAGCAGCTCACGCTGCAAGGTTCTGAGCAGGATAACCGGCTCGCTACCCTCAAGGCGCAGCTGTTGCAGAATATGCAGGGCGCGTTTGCTCTTCGCGGACAGCAGGGCATCGACCCAGTGGAACGGGGTGAAATGCGCGGCGTCGCTGACGGCCTGCTCCACCCGCGGTAAAGTCAGTTTGCCATCAGGCCAGAGTAACGACAGACGCTCGAGGGCCTGGGCAAGGGCCAGCAGATTCCCTTCGTAGCAGTAACACAGCAGCTGATTTGCCGCATCGTCCAGCTGAAGATTGTTCTGCTTTGCCCGTGCAGCAACCCATTTAGGCAGGTGCGCTTGCTCTGGCGTCTGACAGGTCACCAGCACCGAGCGGGTTGCCAGCGCACTGTACCAGGCGGCATTTTCCTGAGCTTTGGTCAGTTTGTTCCCGCGGATAATCAGCAGCAGATCGTCGTGCAGCAGGCTAACCAGCGTCGCCAACTGTTCGTTGATCGCCGCATTCGGGCCGTTTTCCGGGAGCTGAATATGCAGAGTTTGTCGGGCGGCAAACAGGCTCATCGCCTGACAGAGCGAGAAGATCTCCTGCCAGTCGGTGCTGTTATCAAGGGTAAAGCTGTGGTGCTCGTCAAAGCCCTGAGTCGCGGCAATCTGGCGCACGGCATCCTGACTTTCCTGCAGCAGCAGCGGATCGTTTCCAAGTAGCAGATACGCCGCGCGCAGCCCTTCATTGAGCTGCGCGCGGAGTTGTTCAGGGTACAACCTGAGCATTACTGACCCAGCGTCGAGGTGACGCGAGGCGAGGACGCCGCCGCAGGTTTATCCTGCCCGGCATGCTCTTTTTCAGCGGTATGGACACTCGGCAACTTACGGATCAGCTGCTCCGCTGCTTTATCGTACATTTCATTGATGATAATTGACTGCTCAGCGTCTTTCGCCAGTGCGGTCTGCGGGTTATCGAAGAACGAACGATAAACCTTGGTGGAGATCGGGTAAATATCGCTTCCCGGGATCAGCACCGCAGCATGCACTTCCATCACCATCTGGTATTCCGCAGTACGACCATCCTGGAAGATGGAAGCGGTATCCTGGCCCAGGGTCGAGTTTAAGATACGCAATGACGGGATATCCTGGCGCAGGGACCCTTTTTCGACCAGTTCAACGCCGTTAAGACGCAGTTGATTACGAATAGCCCGGCTGAGCGGACCATTAGGATCGCCCGAATCGAAAATCATCTTCTTCATCTGTACCGGAACCTGCGTGGTGTTACGCAGATGCCAGCCACAGCCAGCGGTGATTAACACCGCCAGCGCTAACAGTAATGTTGCCAGTTGTCGCACGCTTCCTCCCGCGCTTAGCCAACGACCAGGTTCAGCAGTTTACCGGGCACGTAGATCACTTTACGTACGGTAACGCCATCCAGATGCTTCGCCACCAGATGTTCCTGGCATGCACGTTCGCGGACCTGCTCCTGGGTTGCATCAACCGGAACAGTAATTTTACCGCGTACTTTACCGTTAACCTGAACGACGACCAGGGTGGTGTTTTCTACCATCGCAGCGTCATCTGCTACCGGCCACGGTGCGTTGTCGATGTCGCCTTCGCCGTTCAGCTCCTGCCACAGGGTAAAGCTGGCGTGTGGGGTGAACGGGTTCAGCATACGGACAACGGCCAGCAGCGCTTCACGCATTAAGGCACGATCCTGCTCGCCTTCCTGCGGGGCTTTCGCCAGCTTGTTCATCAATTCCATAATAGCCGCAATTGCGGTATTGAAGGTCTGACGACGGCCAATATCATCGGTCACTTTCGCAATCGTTTTATGCACATCACGACGCAGTGCCTGCTGATCATCGCTCAGGGCCGCAACGTCGAGTGCCGGAACCGCACCCTGGGAGGTATGTTCGTAAACCAGTTTCCAGACACGTTTCAGGAAGCGGTTAGCCCCTTCAACGCCGGATTCCTGCCACTCGAGGGTCATATCTGCCGGAGACGCAAACATCATGAACAGACGCACGGTGTCGGCGCCGTAACGCTCAACCATCACCTGCGGGTCAATGCCGTTGTTTTTCGACTTCGACATTTTGCTCATACCGGTATACACCAGCTCGTGACCTTCAGCATCTTTCGCTTTTACGATACGGCCTTTCTCGTCGCGCTCAACGATAGCATCTACCGGGGAGACCCAGTTACGCTCGCCATTGACACCGACGTAGTAGAACGCATCGGCCAGTACCATGCCCTGGCACAGCAGCTGTTTAGCCGGTTCGTTGGAATTCACCAGGCCTGCGTCACGCATCAGCTTATGGAAGAAGCGGAAGTAGAGCAGGTGCATGATGGCGTGTTCGATCCCGCCAATGTAGATATCTACCGGCAGCCAGTAGTTCGCCGCTTTAGAATCCAGCATGCCTTCCTGATGCTGCGGGCAGGTGTAGCGCGCGTAGTACCAGGAGGACTCCATAAAGGTGTCGAAGGTGTCGGTTTCACGCAGCGCAGGCTGACCGTTGACCGTGGTCTTCGCCCACTCTGGGTCAGCTTTAATTGGGCTGCTGATCCCGTCCATCACCACGTCTTCCGGCAGGATCACCGGCAGCTGATCTTCCGGGGTTGGCAGCACGGTGCCATCTTCCAGAGTCACCATCGGGATTGGCGCGCCCCAGTAACGCTGACGGGAAACGCCCCAATCGCGCAGACGGTAGTTAACTTTACGTTCACCCACGCCCAGCGCAGCCAGTTTGTCGGCGATAGCATTAAAGCCGTCTTCAAAGCTCAGACCGCTGAATTCTCCTGAGTTGAACAGCACGCCTTTTTCTGTCAATGCTTGCTCAGACAGATCCGGTTCTGAACCGTCTGCCGTCAGGATAACGGGCTTGATGTTCAGATGGTATTTGCTGGCAAACTCGTAGTCACGCTGATCGTGACCCGGAACGGCCATCACTGCGCCCGTTCCGTATTCCATCAGCACGAAGTTGGCCGCCCAGACCGGGATCGCTTCGCCAGTCAGTGGGTGCGTGGCGTAGAATCCGGTAGCAACACCTTTTTTCTCCATCGTCGCCATGTCAGCTTCGGCCACTTTGGTGTTGCGGCATTCGTCGATAAACGCGGCCAGTTCCGGATTGTTCTCTGCTGCTTTCTGCGCCAGCGGGTGACCTGCGGCCACGGCCAGGTAGGTCGCACCCATAAAGGTGTCCGGACGGGTGGTGTAGACGGTCAGCGTGTGATCATAGTTTTCTACGTTGAAGGTGATTTCCACGCCTTCAGAACGCCCAATCCAGTTACGCTGCATGGTCTTAACGGTATCAGGCCACTGATCCAGATTGTCGAGGTCATTCAGCAACTCGTCAGCGTAGGCGGTGATTTTGATAAACCACTGCGGGATCTCTTTGCGCTCAACTTTGGTGTCGCAGCGCCAGCAGCAGCCGTCGATAACCTGTTCGTTTGCCAGCACGGTCTGATCGTTCGGGCACCAGTTAACGGCGGAGGTTTTCTTGTAAACCAACCCTTTTTTGTAGAGCTCGGTGAAGAACTTCTGTTCCCAGCGGTAGTATTCCGGGGTACAGGTCGCCAGCTCACGGCTCCAGTCATAGCCAAAGCCCAGCATTTTGAGCTGGTTTTTCATGTAGGCGATATTGTCGTAGGTCCACGGCGCAGGCGCCGTGTTGTTTTTGACCGCAGCCCCCTCAGCAGGCAGACCGAACGCATCCCAGCCAATCGGCTGCAGGACGTTTTTGCCTAACATGCGCTGGTAGCGGGCGATCACATCACCGATGGTATAGTTACGCACATGGCCCATGTGTAGTCGGCCAGAAGGATAGGGAAGCATCGACAGGCAGTAATACTTCTCTTTGCTCTCGTCTTCAGTGACTTCAAAAGTGCGCTTCTCGTCCCAGTGTTGCTGGACTTTGGATTCTATCTCTTCCGGGCGGTATTGCTCTTGCATGGCTGCCAGTGGTCCTGTGTTCATTACTGCTACAAACGTAGCCAATGGATGTGGTATTTCAGATCCGCTTAGCATAGCCCAAACGCCCGCGTCAAAACAGCCTTTACCTCAAAAGCCCCTTGCAGGAATTTACGCAGAGTGTGGTGGAGCTGACAGAGCGGTGAGGAAATAAGGTCTATCATTAGAGAGAGTTACTTACCCGGGAGGCAAAATGATGAACAAGGTTGCTCAATTTTACCGCGAACTGGTGGCAACATTGACTGAACGTCTGCGTAACGGCGAGCGTGATATTGATGCGCTGGTCGCACAGGCGCGAGTACGAGTAATGCAGACGGGTGAGTTGACGCGCACCGAGGTGGAAGAGGTAACGCGCGCGGTGCGCCGCGATCTGGAAGAGTTCGCCCGCAGTTATGAAGAGAGCCAGGATGAGGTCACCGATAGCGTGTTTATGCGGGTGATCAAAGAGAGTCTGTGGCAGGAGCTGGCTGACATCACCGATAAAACCCAGCTGGAATGGCGCGAGGTGTTTCAGGATCTGAATCATCACGGTGTGTATCACAGTGGTGAGGTGGTCGGATTAGGTAATCTGGTGTGTGAGAATTGTCACTTCCATCTGGCGGTCTATACTCCGGATCTGCTGCCGGTCTGTCCGAAATGCGGTCATGACCAGTTCCAGCGTCGGCCTTTTGAACCGTAAAAAAATAAAACAACGATGCGCGGAGGTTGCGCATCGTTGTTTAGTCAGAAATTAAAAGGTATTAATTTCAGCTAATTTAAATCTTTGTGTGCCGCCCATCTGGCTGGAATAGTCGTGTTTTGAATTCAATAGCAGTTTGTTTGCGGAAAGTGTACCGACGCTACAGGCTCGCCAGCCAAACAAGCCGCATCTGTATCCGCCGTTTTCAACACGATTGGTTGTCAGGGTCAGTGTACCTTCTGTGTGAATTAAGCCACGGTTGATGATTTTGCCATTGAGTGTTGTATCAATCATCATCTCAGCAGAACCTTGCATTGTTCCTTCATTGTACACATTGCCAGTGGTATTGATATTAAGACGATCGCTGTACATTATATTGTAGTTATCGAATTTATTGGCGGAGATTTGCGCGTTATCACCTCGTAAATCCCCACGGTTTTCGAACGCGTTGCTGTTAATTGAATAAGATGCAGCCCAAATTTCACCGCTAGCCTGGTTAGAGAACTTGCCATTGGTTTTCACTTGTAAATTACTGGCGGCAAGCAATTCTCCTGAAACATTAATATTACCATTACCAGGAGTGGTGTTGTCAGTATTATTGTAGGAAAGAATGTTGAGTGATGAATTTGCCTTTACAGAGCCCGCAGCATTGAACTGGCTACCGCCAAAGTTAAGTGTAACATCGTTGCCGAGGATGTCACCCTTGAGGTTCATATTATTTAAGCTATTGATGGACAGCAGACCGTCTGATTTCATAGATGAACCCGACTGTGTGTTGAGACTACCGCCTGTTCCCATCATCAGTGCCGCTGCCCCCTTTATATTTCCATAATTCTCAATATCCCCGGCGGCTTGCACTATTAATCGGCTTGAATTGGTGATGGTTCCCTTATTAACCAGTTTATCGGAACTGTTAATAAGCATCATGCTAGTGGCAGCAATGGTTCCGTTATTCTCCAGTGTGCTGGCAGAGGCGAACTGCGCCCCGACACCATTAACCCCATGGCTTTCCATTGTTCCATCGTTAGTCAACCTTCCGTTGCTGGTCATCAGCAGTCTGTTATTGGCAACAATAGCGCCTTTGTTACGCACACCAAAGCCAAGATTAGTACCGACCATGGTGATTGAATTGGCACGCACGCCCCCTAACTGAGAGATGTCGATGCTCAGTTTATTATCGCGAAACTCACGTGCGGTCGCCGCCTTGCCAGAGGAAATTATACTTCCACTTTTATCGTCAAGGGTAAAGTTGCCTGCCGCAATAGACATCTGATTGGTATTAATCATGCCATTAATGTTAATGGCGTCAGCGAGCAGAACGGTAAAGTCATTATTCGCGGTCAGGCCTTTACCATCGATAGTAATATTACCGTTCGTGATTTTGTAGTTATCGACCGCGCCGCTTTCATTCAGATTGACCGAGCCTGTCGTCAACACCGCTCTTTTGGTATTGATAAAACTGCATCCTGAGCAGGTAATACCGTTAGGGTTCGCCACAATAACATCTGCTTTTTGGCCCGCGACTTCGATAAAACCTTGCAGCGTACTGGCCTGAGTCGAAACCACTTCGTTAATTATCATTGATGCCGCAGCACCGTCGAGGTTATTGTTTCTGGCAATATTCCCGTAGGTGCTATGTTTGATATTGTCGATGCTATTATTTAAAATAACCCCTTTTTGGTCAACGTCAAAGCTGCGATAGATATTATGTGAAACCCCTGCATCGTTGGGTTTTTCAATATCAATAACCTTTGGGCCGGTTGCCAGCGTATAGGAACCCGGATCTGCCCAGGTGACCGTTGAGGTGAGCGCGGTCGCCAGGGCGATATAAATCAGATTGATTTTAAACATTTATTTATTCCTTTAAATTAAAGTTAATGGTGATGGAGTAAAAGCAATTAAGTGCTGAGGGTTAAAACCTCCAGTTAAATGACATGCCTAAATTCAAGGCTTCGCTGTGTAAATTCCCCGGTTTAACAATGGGCGTCGCAATAAACAGGTTATAGTTGGTCTGGAATTTTTCGCCTTTAACCCCGAGTACCGCGCCCGACATGATTTTTTCGTCATAATATTCGCTATCACCGATAATTTTCCCAATATCGGTGCCGACATAAAATTGTTGGTCAGGCAGAGGGAGGTCCCAGATAAAATCATTACGCCAGTACCAGCCTTGATTTCCGGAGAGCGTGGTTTCACCGTCAAATCCCCGCACCGTCCAGCGATTGCCAATATTTATTTTATTATCGGACGATAACGTATCAGGGCTAAATTGCGCGGTGAATTGCGGGGCATAGGTGAATTTATTCCCCGTTGCGGCAAATTTTATTAATGCCTGGACGTTAGCATGCACAACGCGAGATTGCTTCGTATAAAGTTGCGCCTCTTCCTCCGGCGTGGGGGAGGAACTCAACCAGGGCAGGCGGCGCTGAATGCCTAAACTGGCATCCACGACTTTGCCGTTATAATAGCGTTGATGGTTAAGGGTCAGCTCCCAGGCGGGGTTTTGCTTACGCATGACCATCAGTTCGCTTCCTGCTAAATAGTAGCGTGAACGATTCTTAAATATCTTACCCATGAGCGTGGTCTTCTGCTCACGGGTATGGGAAAGCACCCGGGACAGGCTGGTGCTGTAGTAACGGTTTTTTGAGGTGTAATCGGTCGTGATCCAGCTCCCCTTGAAAAGCTGGCGATATTCACTTTGCCCGGCGTAAACGCTCAGTGTCCAGTAACCAAAGGGAATGGAGTAGTAGAGGCTGGCATTGCTGTTACCGTCTTCGGATTGGTTGAATTCCATATCGCCACCCGCCGAGACGTAAAACAGATCGTTAAGCCCTGTGATGTCGTACAGGTATAACGCACCTCCGCCCTGATAGCGACCGCTGCGCCGGCTGCCGGCATCGTCAAGCCATGCACCGATCTGCCATTTTTTGTCCAGATTGCGGGTAAGTGTGATACTGCTTTCAGCAAACTGCTCACCCGGCGCAAGCTGCATTTGTGCCTGGGTACCAGGAAGTCGTTGCAGGTTCGCTATGCCTTGTTCCAGGTCGGACAGACGCAAAATGTCACCCCTTTCCAGAGGCATTGTGTTCCATAAGCTCGTGGTGTTGCGTGTTTCAGGGCTAAACGTAATTTCGCCAACCCTACCATACGTCAACGTTAACAGAAGGTCGCCGCTGTCCAATGATTGAGATGGGACATCAATTAGAGATGTAATATATCCCTGGACGATAAGTTCATTTTGCAGTTTGTGAGAAAGCAGGCGAATGCCATTAATCCCCAGGCACTTATTCAGCGCCTGGTGGGTTATTTTTCCCAATAGCTTGCTGGTTAATTTATCATTATCAGATTTAATAGTGACTCGTTCTATAACTCTGCAATTTTTTTCTATCGGAAAAACAATCTCTTCTGCAGATGCAGATTGCCGGGATGAGGAATATACCTGTTCATTTGGCGATAATGTATCTTGCCGTGCTTTGTCCTGTTCTTTTTGATTGACCGAGCTGTTCGCAACGTCGGCACTGGCGGCATGGCACCAGAAAAGCACAATATACAAGCTTACCAGCAGGCTATTTTTAAAGTTCTTCATGAAGCAATATCCGTTTTGTTTCATTTATTGAAGTCGTATGGTCACTATGTCCATGAGAATCATTCTCAATATGGCGTTAAGGATAGTGAGCGTTAATTTTCTAGTGAAAAATACATACATCTTGAATTATATAAATATGAAGATGTATTTGCTTTACCTGAGGAATGATGATGCTAGCCAGAGAAGGCGAATTTCGCTACTTGTTTTTTTCTTAACTCAATATGAATTATTTGATTCAATATCTTTTCATGATGCAACACAGCGGATTGTTAATATTTTGTATGAGATAACACGCAGCTGATCTGCCATCAGGAGTCAAATATCATGGTCGGTAACGAGCGATTATATGCGCGAGGGACGTTATCTGTGATGATCGGCTCTTGTATGAGCGGCTCCGTTGCTCTGACTGCTCAAGAGAAGCGGTGTGCAATCCTGCGATTGCACACCGGGAGATTAATGCAGAATTTTGGCGAGGAAGTCTTTAGCGCGTTCAGACTGCGGGTTAGCAAAGAACTCTTCTTTTGCCGAATCCTCGACGATTTTACCCTCATCCATAAAGATCACCCGGTTGGCCACTTTGCGGGCAAAGCCCATTTCGTGAGTCACCACCATCATGGTCATGCCTTCCTGCGCCAGTTGTACCATGACATCCAGCACTTCGTTGATCATTTCCGGATCGAGTGCGGACGTAGGCTCATCAAACAGCATCGCCACCGGATCCATACACAGTGCACGGGCAATCGCCACGCGCTGTTGCTGACCGCCAGAGAGCTGCGCCGGGTACTTATCCGCATGCGCAGTCAGGCCTACGCGCTCCAGCAGCTTCAGCGCTTTTTCACGGGCAGCGGTTTTATCGCGTTTAAGCACTTTGACCTGCGCCAGCGTCAGGTTCTCGATAATGGACAGATGCGGGAACAGCTCGAAATGCTGGAACACCATCCCAACGTTGGAACGCAGCTTGGCCAGATTGGTTTTCTTATCGTTCACTTTCGTGCCGTTGACGACAATCTCGCCTTTCTGCACCGGCTCCAGGCCGTTCACGGTTTTGATAAGCGTTGATTTGCCCGAGCCGGAAGGCCCACAGACCACCACAACATCACCCTTTTTTACTTCCGTGGAGCAATCGGTCAGCACCTGAAAGTGCCCATACCATTTAGAAACATTTTTCAGGGAAATCATTAGACTGTCCTTTTCTTCAGCCAGCTGACCAACAGCGACGCGCTTAAGCTAATTGCAAAATAGACCGCACCTGCGAACAGGATCATCTCGACCTGGGTACCATCGCGCTCGCCGATGGTGGAGGCGGTACGGAAGAAGTCTGCCAGACTCAATACATAGACCAGAGAGGTATCCTGGAACAGGACAATACCTTGGGTCAGCAGCAGTGGCACCATGGCGCGGAACGCCTGCGGCAGAATAATAAGCTTCATCGACTGCCAGTGGGTCATCCCTAATGCCAGCGCGGCGCTGGACTGTCCGCGGGAGATACTCTGGATCCCGGCACGAATAATCTCAGAATAATACGCCGCCTCAAACATCGAGAAGGCCACCATCGCCGAGATCAGGCGGATATCGCTTTTCGGCGACAGGCCAAGAACATCCTGCAGCAGACCTGGCACAATCAGGTAGAACCACAGCAGTACCATCACCAGTGGGATGGAGCGAAACACGTTGACGTAAGCAGTGGCAAACCAGGCGATCGGCTTAAAGGTCGACAGACGCATGACCGCCAGCAGGGTGCCCCAGACAATCCCGATCACAACCGCCGTCAGGGTGATCTTCAGGGTAATGATCAGCCCATCCAGCAGATAGGGCAGGGAGGGAACAATGGAACTCCAGTCAAACTCGTACATTATTTGCCCCCCAGGTTGCCCGGCAGGCGAACTTTACGTTCGACCAGGTTCATCACCAGCATAATTACGGCATTAATCAGAACGTACGCCAGGGTAATGGCGGTAAAGGATTCCCACGCATGGGCAGAATAATCCAGCAGCTTGCCCGCCTGCGCGGCCATATCCACCAGACCGATGGTGGAGGCGATGGCCGAGTTTTTCACCAGGTTCATCATCTCTGAAGTCATCGGCGGGACGATCACGCGATAGGCGTTTGGCAGCAGTACGTAGCGATAGGCTTGCGGCAAAGTCAGGCCCATCGCCAGCGCGGCATTTTTCTGCCCGCGGGGCAGGGACTGAATAGCCGCACGCACTTGCTCGCAGACGCGCGCGGCAGTGAACAGGCCCAGACACAGCATGGAGGAGACAAAGAACTGAATGTTCGGATCCAGCTCAGATTTAAACCACATACCGATATCTTCGGGCAGCAGTTCCGGGATAACCAGGTACCAGGTAAAAAACTGCACGATTAACGGAACGTTACGGAACAGTTCGACGTAACAGGTTCCCAAAGAGGAAAGAAAGCGGTTAGGCACGGTACGCAGAATACCGAACAGCGAGCCGACGAGGAAGGCGATTACCCAGGCCGTGATCGACAGCGCGACCGTGACCTGAAAACCGCTCCACAGCCAGCCCAGATAGGTGGTGTTGCCGAACGGGGCTTGCTGCAGGAAAATGCCCCAGTTCCAGTCAATTGACATAATAAACTCCGGAAAAAAAAGGGTAGCAGCGCTACCCTCGAAGATTGGTGAGAAGCAAATTTTCACGCCCAGTGGGGAACGACCACTCAACGTTTAGTCTGTCCGCGCTTCCCGACAATCGAGAGGGCAGGAGAACCCGCCCTTATTGGTTCTAATTAGTTAAGTGCCTTGTCGTTCGGTTCTTTGAACAGGGCTTTCATGTCATCAGACAGCTCAAAGTTCATGTTCAGATTTTTTGGTGGGATTGGGTTGCTGAACCATTTTCCGAACCATTTTTCTGCTTCGCCGGAGGTCTGAACCTGCGCGATGGTGTCATCGACCAGTTTCTTAAATTCCGGGTCGTCTTTACGCATCATGCAGCCATAGGCTTCTTTCGATTGCGCCGTGCCCACGATTTCCCAGTTGTCCGGTTTTTTGGCTTTCGCACGTTCACCGGCCAGCAGGGCATCATCCATCATAAACGCGACTGCACGACCGCTTTCCAGGGTGCGGAAGGAGTCACCATGGTCTTTCGCACTGATGATGCGCATATCCATTTTCTTCTCTTCATTCAGCTTGTGCAGCAGAACTTCAGAAGTCGTACCGGAAGTGACAACCACCGCTTTGCCTTTCAGGTCTGCGAAATCTTTAATCTCGCCGCCTTTTTTGGTCAGCAGACGGGTACCGACCACGAAAATAGTGTCGGAGAAGGCAGCCTGTTTCTGACGCTCAAGGTTGTTGGTGGTGGAGCCGCACTCAAAATCGAAGGTACCGTTTTGCAGCAGAGGAATACGGTTTTGCGAGGTGATTGGGATCAGCTTCACTTCCAGATCCGGTTTGTTCAGCTTTTTCTTCACCGCGTCGACGATGGCATTGGAGTAGGCCTGAGAGTAGCCCACGACTTTTTGCGTGTTGTCATAGTATGAGAACGGGACAGAAGACTCACGGTGGCCGACCACGATGACGCCGTTTTTAGCAATCTTTTCCAGGGTGCTGCCGGCGGCCGGGGCTGCGTCTTCAGCGTGAACCACGCCTGCAGACAGTCCCATCACCAGCATTGCTGTGGCCAGTTTACGTAATTGCATACCCAACTCCTTTTTTATCAGCGTCAGAGACGCATTGATACCCAGTGTGATGTTGTTATTGCTCGCGCTAAACGAGTGCAGTGTTATACGTGTTTGTTAGCATTTAGTTTGGCTTAATGTAAAGATTTTGCTGCGTTATTGTTTATTTTTGCGAAGCGCGCCGCACCATTCGGAGGCAAAAAACGCTGTCTGCACCGAAACGGTGCTACCTCTGAACTGCGCTGGTGCGACTAAGTTGCACGTTAAGCCAAACCACTGAATCTGTGATTTAACTAAGCAATAGGCGTGCCAGAAATGACCCTCACCCCGCCCTCTCCCTAAAAGGGAGAGGGAGAAGGGCGGAGCAGAAGATGAGATTGTGCAGTGACAGTACCCTCTCCCCTATGGGGAGAGGGTAAGGGTGAGGGGTGATTACTTACGACGCTGACGAAGGCTCATCAACACGGCACCAAAGCCGAATAACGCCGTCAGGATCCACACTGGCCAGTTGCCGGTGCGGGCGTAAGGCGTCAGGCCCGTGGTCGGCGTAACGCGGGTAGTGAGCACCTGACGGGTGAACTGCGGGATCATGGCCTGGATTTCACCCTGCGGACCAATCACGGCGGTAATGCCGTTGTTGGTGCTGCGCAGCAGCGGGCGGGCCAGCTCCAGGGAGCGCATCCGCGCCATCTGGAAGTGTTGCCACGGGCCAATCGACTTACCAAACCACGCATCGTTAGAGATGGTCAGTAAGAAATCCGTATCAGGGCGGAAATTATCCCGAACCTGTTCACCCAAAATGATCTCGTAGCAGATGGCAGCGGTCAGCAAAAAGCCGTGCGCGCTTAACTGAGGCTGGACGTACGAGCCACGGCTAAAGGAGGACATCGGCAAATCGAAAAACGGTGCCAGCGGGCGCAGAATCGATTCCAGCGGGACAAACTCACCGAACGGCACCAGGTGATTTTTGTTGTAGCGGTTGCGCGACTCATAGCTGTAAGGATTGTCTTTTCCCAGCGTGATGATGCTGTTGTAAGTGTCGTAACGATTTTGCTTATTCAGGCGTGCATCAACGATACCGGTGATAAGCGTGGTGTTACGCGCACGCAGCAGATCGTCCATCATGCTGAGAAAACGCTGCTGGTTAATCTCCAGATCCGGAATAGCCGACTCAGGCCAGATAATCAGCTGCGACTTGCCCATTTCGGTCTGGGTCGCATCAAGGTAGATTTTCAGGGTGTTAACCAGCTGATTTTCATCCCACTTGAGCGACTGAGGAATATCACCCTGCACCATCGACACCTGGGTAGCGCGTTCCGGCTCAAGGGTAAACCACTGGATGTAACGCAGCGGGAAGGGCAGGGCAAACAGCACCAGCGCCATCACCAGCGGACGCCAGTTGCGCTGGACCAGAGCCAGCACCAGCAGGCCGCTCACCACCATCAGCAGGAAGTTGATCGCCTCAACGCCCAGCACTGGTGCCAGGCCTTTCAGCGGACCATCAATCTGGCTGTAGCCAAACTGCAGCCACGGGAAACCGGTCAATACCCAGCCGCGCAGGAATTCGCTTATCTGCCAGACCACAGGGGCGGCGATGGCGACGCGCAGCCAGCTGGTTTTCGGCCACAGGCGCGAGAGGATCCCGGCGAACAGGCCGGTATACAGCGAGAGATACGCCGCCAGCAGCACCACGAGGAACACGTTAACCGGGCCAGGCATGCCGCCAAACTGGGCAATACTGACGTACACCCAGTTAATGCCGGAGCCAAACAGGCCGAGCCCCCAGAAGTAACCAATCGCCGCCGCCTGAACAGGGCGTCGGTTCAGGGTCAGGCCCTGGAGCCCCATCAGGGAGAGAAGCGCGGCAGGCCAGATATCATAAGGGGAAAAAGCCAGCGTACCGCTGGCTCCGAATAACAGCGCCAGCAGCAGACGTATGCGCTGGCGTTCAAGCAGTGAGGCAAATGCCATTTAAATCAATCATCCAGTGTGGGTTGCGGAGCATCGTCCGGCATTCTGACATGAACCTGAATAATACGTCGACTGTCGGCCATGGCGACCTTGAACTGGTAACCGTCAATGTCCACGGTTTCGCCCCGCGCCGGGAGGTGGCCAAAGGCCTGCATCACCAGCCCGCCGATGGTATCCACTTCATCGTCGCTGAAATGGGTGCCAAAGGTGTCGTTAAAATCTTCGATCGGCGCCAGGGCGCGCACGGTCCAGGTGTGACGACTCAACTGACGGAAGTCGATATCCTCTTCTTCGTCATATTCATCTTCGATTTCACCGACAATCAGTTCGAGAATATCTTCGATGGTCACAAGGCCGGAAACACCGCCAAATTCATCAATAACAATCGCCATGTGGTAACGCTGGGAGCGAAACTCTTTCAGCATGCGGTCAACCCGTTTACTTTCCGGGACAACGACCGCCTGGCGTAACACTTTTTCCATGCTGAAGGCTTCAGATTCACTGCGCATAAACGGCAGCAGATCTTTGGCCATCAAAATCCCTTCGATGTGATCTTTATCTTCGCTGATGACCGGGAAACGCGAGTGGGCGGACTCGATAATGACATCGAGGCACTCCTCCAGGGTCTGGTTGCGTTTCAGGGTAATCATCTGCGAGCGGGGGATCATGATGTCGCGAACGCGCTGGTCGGCGATGTCCATTACCCCTTCGAGCATTTCACGCGTATCTTCGTCGATAAGCTCGTTCTGCCCGGAATCACGGATCAGCTCCAGTAGTTCGTCACGGTTTTTAGGTTCACCGTGGAAAAGCTGGCTCAGAAGGAGGGAGAAAAATCCCTTTTTGCTGTTTGGTGTGTCGCTACTGTGTGAATTGTCGTCGCTCATGGCGTTTGTTAAGGGTTCTCTTGTTGGTGTTCAGTTAGCCGCAGCGGACCTGGGTCAGACGCGACGGCACATAAAGTGGATACGGCGGAAGACCGCCGTACAGACTACTCTTTCTCGGCAATGTACGGATCCTCATAGCCCAGAGCAAGCATTATCTCTGTCTCGAGGGATTCCATCTCTTCCGCTTCGTCGTCTTCAATATGATCGTAGCCCAGCAGATGCAGGCTGCCGTGTACTACCATGTGCGCCCAGTGGGCGTCGAGCGGCTTTTGCTGCTCCTTCGCTTCCTGTTCAACCACCTGGCGACAGATGATCAAATCACCCAGCAGCGGCAGCTCAATGCCTGGCGGCGCTTCAAACGGGAAGGAGAGCACGTTAGTCGGCTTATCTTTCCCGCGATAGGTCAGGTTCAGCTCGTGGCTTTCGGCCTCATCCACCAGACGCACGGTGACTTCTGACTCTTCCTGGAACTGCGGGATCACCGCATCCAGCCACGCCTGGAACTGGCTCTCTTCCGGCAAACCGGAATTGTCTTCACATGCCAGCTGTAAATCGAGGATAACCTGACTCATTTCTGCTCTTGCTCCTGGGCTTCGCGTTTGCGTTCCGCGGCCTGTTCTGCTTTACGTTTTTGTTCGGCTTCTTCCCACGCCTCATAGGCAGTGACGATGCGGGCAACCACCGGGTGGCGTACCACGTCTTCACTGTGGAAGAAGTTAAAACTGATTTCATCGACGTCTGCCAGCACTTCAATGGCGTGACGCAGTCCGGATTTGGTGCTGCGCGGCAGGTCGATCTGGGTGATATCGCCGGTTATGACCGCTTTCGAGTTAAAGCCGATACGGGTCAGGAACATCTTCATCTGTTCGATAGTGGTGTTCTGGCTCTCATCAAGAATGATAAAGGCATCGTTCAGCGTGCGCCCACGCATGTAGGCCAGCGGAGCCACTTCGATGACGTTACGTTCAATCAGTTTCTCGACCTTCTCAAAGCCGAGCATCTCGAACAGCGCATCGTACAGCGGGCGCAGATACGGGTCGACCTTCTGGCTCAAATCGCCGGGTAAAAAGCCCAGCTTTTCGCCGGCTTCAACAGCCGGGCGAGTGAGCAGAATACGGCGGATCTCCTGACGCTCCAGCGCATCTACGGCGGCGGCAACGGCAAGATAGGTTTTACCGGTACCCGCCGGGCCCACCCCGAAGGTGATGTCATGATCGAGAATGTTGGCGATGTACTGCGCCTGATTTGGCGTGCGAGGCTTAATGACCCCACGCTTGGTTTTGATATGGATAACTTTGCCGAATTGCGGCACGCTCTCCGCACTCTGTTCCAGCACCCGGGCTTCTTTGATCGCCAGATGAAGCTTGTCCGGTTCAATATCCTGCGTTTGACCGCGCATCGGGGCAGTATCGACGTACAGGCTGTGGAGAATATCCGCAGCCGCATTGACGCAGATGGCGCGTCCGGTGAGTTTGAAATGGTTATCGCGACGATTAATTTCGATACCCAGACGTCGCTCCAGTTGTTTGATGTTGTCATCAAACGGCCCGCACAGGCTCAGCAGGCGAGCGTTGTCTGCTGGCTCAAGGGTAATTTCACGCGTATCTATGTTCAAACCGTTCCTCTTATGTCTCGGTTGCCAGAAAGCAAAGGGTCTGTCTCATGAAATTATTCACGCCAGAGAATAAAGGCGCAAGCATTGCGAAATATATGGGGGACAGGAGGGGGAAATACAAGGCCTGCCAGAAATGGCAGGCCTCAGAGATCACGGCTGATAAACGCCGACGCCCAGATCGTTTTCTTTGCGGGTACGCGCAATGATGGATTCTGGCGTTTGTGCCACCCGCAGGCCCATCTCCTCTTCGGTACGTACCAGTCTGCCGCGCAGGGAGTTGGTCAGCACTTCCTGGATTTCGATGTCGACGAATTTACCCACCAGATCCGGCGTTCCTTCGAAGTTCACCACCCGGTTATTTTCGGTTCGGCCAGACAGCTGCATGATGCTCTTCCGCGATGTACCTTCCACCAGCACGCGCTGAACGGTGCCGAGCATGCGACGGCTCCAGGCGGTGGCCTGCTGGTTAATGCGATCCTGCAGAATATACAGGCGCTGCTTTTTCTCCTCTTCCGGCACGTCGTCAACCATATCGGCGGCAGGCGTTCCGGGACGGGCAGAGAAGATGAAGCTATAACTCACGTCGAAGTTCACCTCACCGATGATCTTCATGGTGCGCTCGAAATCGTCCGTGGATTCACCCGGGAAACCGACGATAAAGTCAGAGCTTATCTGAATATCCGGGCGCGCTTCACGCAGCTTGCGAATGATCGATTTATATTCCAGCGCGGTATGGGTGCGGCCCATCAGGTTCAGCACGCGGTCGGAACCGCACTGGATCGGCAGGTGCAGGAAGCTCACCAGCTCTGGTGTATCGCGATAGACATCAATGATGTCATCGGTGAATTCAATCGGGTGGCTGGTGGTAAAGCGGATCCGGTCGATACCGTCAATGGCCGCCACCAGACGCAGCAGGTCGGCGAACGAGCCGGTGCTGCCGTCGTAGTTCTCACCGCGCCAGGCGTTAACGTTCTGGCCGAGCAGGTTCACTTCACGTACGCCCTGGGCCGCCAGCTGGGCGACCTCAAACAGGATGTCATCGCAGGGACGGCTCACTTCCTCACCGCGGGTATAGGGCACCACACAGTAAGTACAATATTTGTTGCAGCCTTCCATAATAGATACGAAGGCGGTCGGGCCATCGGCACGCGGTTCCGGCAGACGGTCAAATTTTTCGATTTCCGGGAAGCTGACATCGACCACCGGGCTACGATCGCCACGAACGGAGTTGATCATCTCTGGCAAGCGATGCAGGGTCTGTGGGCCAAAGACGATATCCACGTAGTGAGCGCGGGTACGAATCAGTTCACCTTCCTGCGAGGCGACACAGCCGCCCACGCCAATGATGATGTCCGGATTTTTCTTTTTGAGAAGTTTCCAGCGACCTAGCAGATGGAAGACTTTTTCCTGCGCTTTTTCACGGATTGAGCAGGTATTAAGCAGCAGCACATCGGCTTCTTCTGCATGTTCAGTCAGTTGATATCCGTGGGTAGCATCCAGCAGATCGGCCATCTTCGATGAATCGTATTCGTTCATCTGACAGCCCCAGGTTTTTATATGGAGTTTTTTAGTCATCGACTTGCTCGGGCTCAGGATTGCAAGCCGCATAGTGTAATGCTTTGGTGTGGTTGTGACCAGTATGAAGGTTGTCAGCCTCAAGGCAAAAAATCCGGTAAACTTAGGGGATTCTTCAATAAGGACAATTGACCATGACTATCCAACAAACCGGGATCGCCGTTGTCGGCGGCGGTATGGTCGGCGGGGCGCTGGCGCTGGGGCTGGCGCAACACGGGTTTGACGTAACGGTGATAGAGCAGGCGGCACCGCCTGCATTTGATGAGACACAGCAGCCAGATGTGCGTATTTCCGCCATCAGCGCCGCTTCCGTCGAGCTGCTGCGCGGGCTGGGCGTCTGGGACGCGGTGCTGGCAATGCGCGCGCACCCTTATCGTCGGCTGGAGACCTGGGAGTGGGAAAACGCCCACGTGGTGTTTGACGCCACCGAGCTTAAGCTCCCGCTGCTGGGCTATATGGTTGAAAACAACGTACTGCAGCAGGCGCTCTGGCAGGCGCTGGACGCGCATCCGCAGGTGACGCTGCGCGTACCTGCGTCGATAAAGGCGATGCACCGTCACAACGATCAGCATCTGATCGCGCTGGATAACGGTGACGAATTGCGAGTAAAACTGCTGATTGGCGCCGACGGGGCGAATTCCCGGGTGCGGGAAATGGCCGGGATTGGCATCCACGCCTGGCAGTATCAGCAATCCTGCATGCTGGTCACCGTCGCCTGTGAAAACGAACCGGGCGACAGCACCTGGCAGCATTTTACCCCGAACGGTCCGCACGCGTTTTTACCGCTTTTCGATCGCTGGGCCTCTCTGGTGTGGTACGACACCCCTGCGCGCATTCGTCAGCTACAGGGGCTGACGATGGACCAACTGCAGCGTGAGATCGGCCACCATTTCCCGGCGCGGCTGGGGAAGGTTACGCCGGTTGCCGCAGGCGCATTCCCTCTTACCCGCCGCCATGCGCTGAGCTATGTGCGTGAGGGGCTGGCACTGGTGGGCGACGCAGCGCATACCATTCACCCCCTGGCAGGGCAGGGGGTGAATCTGGGCTATCGCGACGTAGAGGCGCTGTTGGATGTCTTAAGCAGCGCTCGCAGTCACGGTGAAGCCTGGGCCAGCCAGCAGGTGCTTAAGCGCTATCAGACGCGTCGCATGGCGGATAATTTCCTGATGCAGTCGGGGATGGATCTGTTTTACGCGGGATTCAGCAACGATCTCGGCCCAGTGCGTATTCTGCGCAATATCGGCCTGATGGCGGCCGAGCGCGCGGGCGGTCTGAAACGCCAGGCGTTAAAATACGCGCTCGGACTCTAAGCGGTTTTTCCCCTCTCCTTTTGGGAGAGGGCCAGGGTGAGGGGAACAAATCACTCTGTCCCCAAAGCACAAAAACAAAAAAGCCCGCAGAGCGGGCTTTTTTGCTGTTAAGTGGCTGGGGTACGAGGATTCGAACCTCGGAATGCTGGTATCAGAAACCAGAGCCTTACCGCTTGGCGATACCCCAACAGTTGCGTTAAACAAAAGACATTCAACGACTTTTTTTAAATTGGCTGGGGTACGAGGATTCGAACCTCGGAATGCTGGTATCAGAAACCAGAGCCTTACCGCTTGGCGATACCCCAACAATTTTTTTGGTGATGTCGACCGAAATCAACACAACCTAATATGGTGGCTACGACGGGATTCGAACCTGTGACCCCATCATTATGAGTGATGTGCTCTAACCAACTGAGCTACGTAGCCAGTACTGCTTTCTTCGATGGCTGGGGTACCTGGATTCGAACCAGGGAATGCCGGTATCAAAAACCGGTGCCTTACCGCTTGGCGATACCCCAAATACTGCAGAGAACCGCAAATCGAAGAAATATGGCTGGGGTACCTGGATTCGAACCAGGGAATGCCGGTATCAAAAACCGGTGCCTTACCGCTTGGCGATACCCCATCCGTGCAACGCTTATCTGGAAATGGTGCGGGAGGCGAGACTTGAACTCGCACACCTTGCGGCGCCAGAACCTAAATCTGGTGCGTCTACCAATTTCGCCACTCCCGCAAAAAAAGATGGTGGCTACGACGGGATTCGAACCTGTGACCCCATCATTATGAGTGATGTGCTCTAACCAACTGAGCTACGTAGCCATCTTTTTTTTCGCGTTACCTTATCGGCGTTGCGGGGCGCATTATGCGTATAGACCCTTGCAGCGTCAACACCTTTTTCATCGAAAATAGCGCGAATGTGACTGTTTGGTTAGGTTGCGAACAGCCTGGCCGATTATTCGGCAATTATTGGTTATTAATCGTTTTTGTCCAGCGAAACGCGAGGCAAAAAAAAGGCCCCGAAGGGCCTGATGAGGATAATTCCTGTTATTTATACGCGGACTGATGCACACCGACGGCACGGCCTGACGGATCGTTCATGGATTTGAACGATTCATCCCACTCAATCGCTTTTGCAGAAGAGCAAGCGACGGAAGGGCCACCCGGCACACACTCGGCAGCGCTTGGCAGTGGGAATAGCTCTTCAAAGATCTCGCGGTACAGATACGCCTCTTTAGAGGATGGCGTGTTGTACGGGAAGCGGAAGCTGGCCGTTTCCAGTTGTTGGTCAGAAACCTGCTTAGCTGCCACCTCTTTCAGGCTATCGATCCAGCTGTAACCCACGCCGTCGGAGAACTGCTCTTTCTGACGCCAGGCGACGCTTGCCGGCAGGTAGGATTCAAAACATTCACGCAGGACATGTTTTTCCATCTTACCGTTGCCGCACATCTTGTCCTGCGGGTTAATGCGCATGGCCACGTCGAGGAACTTTTTATCCAGGAATGGCACGCGAGCTTCTACGCCCCAGGCGGACATCGCTTTGTTAGCACGCGCGCAGTCGAACATGTGCAGCGCCTGCAGCTTACGTACGGTCTCTTCGTGCAGCTCTTTGGCATTTGGCGCTTTATGGAAATAGAGGTAGCCGCCAAAGACTTCGTCAGAACCCTCGCCGGACAACACCATCTTAATGCCCATCGCTTTGATTTTACGGGACATCAGGTACATCGGCGTTGAGGCGCGAATGGTGGTCACATCGTACGTTTCAATGTGGTAGATAACGTCGCGGATCGCATCCAGCCCTTCCTGCACCGTAAAGTGAATCTCATGGTGCACGGTGCCAAGGTGGTTTGCCACTTCCTGCGCGGCTTTCAGATCCGGGGATCCTTCCAGGCCAACGGCGAAGGAGTGCAGCTGCGGCCACCAGGCTTCGGAGCGCTCCTGATCTTCCACGCGGCGGGCGGCGTACTTTTTGGTGATCGCCGAGATAACAGAAGAGTCCAGACCGCCGGAGAGCAGCACGCCGTAAGGCACGTCAGACATCAGGTGACTTTTTACCGCGTCTTCCAGGGCCTGAGCCAGTTCGACTTTGTCGGTGACGTTGTCTTTAACCGCATCGTAATCGAACCAGTCGCGCTGATAGTACGAACGGATCTCGCCGTCTTTGCTCCACAGGAAACTACCCGCCGGGAACTCTTTAATGGTACGGCACACTGGCACCAGGGCTTTCATCTCAGATGCAACGTAGAAGTTGCCGAATTCGTCGTGGCCCATATACAGCGGGATAATCCCGATAGGGTCGCGACCAATCAGATACGCATCTTTTTCGCTGTCGTACAGGGCAAAGGCAAACATTCCCTGCAGTTCGTCGAGGAACTCCGGACCTTTTTCCTGATACAGGGCGAGAATCACTTCACAGTCAGAGCCGGTCTGGAAGGCATAGCGATCGCCGTATTCCGCGCGCAGCGCCTGGTGGTTGTAAATTTCACCGTTAACGGCCAGCGCATGGGTTTTTTTCTCGTTATACAGCGGCTGGGCACCGGCGTTGACGTCCACAATCGACAGGCGTTCGTGCGCCAGAATGGCTTTATCGCTGGCATAGACGCCGGACCAGTCCGGACCGCGATGGCGCATCAGACGGGACAGCTCCAGTGCTTTTTTACGCAGTTCGACCGCGTCAGTTTTAATATCCAGTACGCCAAAAATTGAACACATAACCTTCTCCGTTAACCCTGTTGCAGTGTGATATTGCTTGCTTATGAAAATGCCGTAAAAGGGCAGGAGCGGCAAGTGTTTTGCGGGTTAAAACTGAAATAGTGCAATAGTGATTGCCGAATGTTGAAAAAAGCGTACGTCGAGGGCGGATTTATTGATGATTATTCAATGAATGGCGATTTCTATTAGTGTTGAGTGTGTTTTTGACGGTAGAGAATGAAAAAACCACGTCCGGGGACGTGGTTTTGGCTTACAGAACATCGATTTCCGCGACCGAAGGATAAATCCAGCTTGGCCGAAACGGCATCGAATCAATATCATCCAGGGTCGAGACACCTGACAGCACCAGAATGGTTTCCAGCCCGGCCTGGAAGCCCGCCAGAATATCGGTACGCAGGTTGTCGCCTACAATAACGGTTTGCTCGGAGTGGGCCTGCATTTTGTTGAGCGCCGCGCGAATGATCCACGGGCTGGGTTTGCCAACATAAAACGGCATGCGGCCGGTCATCTTCTCGATACCGGCACAGAGCGCGCCACAGGCAGGATAGAAGCCGCGGCCGTGAGTATCCGGATTGGTGGCGATAAAGCGAGCGCCATTCGCCACAAAAAATGCCGCCTTGTGCATCATTTCCCAGTTATAGGAACGCGTTTCACCGACGATAACAAAGTCGGGATTAACGTCAGTAATGGTGAAACCGGCTTTGTATAATTCATGGATTAGCGCGCCTTCGCCTACCACATAGGCTTTTTTACCTTCCTGACGCTTGAGGAAGTCCGCCGTTGCCATCGCCGAGGTGTAGAACACGCTATCGGGCACATCGACGCCGGCAGTCGCAAAACGGTTGGCCAGATCCTGCCCGGTCTGGGACGGGAAGTTGGTGAGCAGAACCAGCGGCATACCTTTTTCAAGGATGCGGTGAAGAAATTCAGCTGCACCTGGCACGGCAACGTTGTCGTGCATCAGCACGCCATCGATATCACAAATTACATTCTTAATGGTCATGGACTACCCGACATCAAAAAAAGAGGCGTAACTATAAAACGCTGTCAGCTTTCCAGCAAACGCTGTAGCAGGATACCGTTAAGCATGGCGCGTTTTACCAGCGCAAAGGCGCCGATAGCGGAGCGGTCGTTCAGCGTGGAGCGCACCACCGGTAAATTCTGGCGAAACGCCTTCAGCGCCTGGGTATTGATGCAGCCCTCAATGGCGGGCAGCAGCACTTTTTCGGCTTCGGTAATTTCACCGGCGATCACAATCTTTTGCGGGTTAAACAGGTTGATGGCTATTGCGATGGTTTTTCCCAACTGACGCCCAACCTGCTCGATCACTTCACAGCTAAGGGCATCGCCCTTATTGGCTGCTTTGCATATAGCGCCGATTTTACAGTCATCCAGCGTCACCCGGCTCTGGTAGCCCTGTTCCAGCATATGGCGAACCCGGTGCTCAATAGCAGCATTAGAGGCAACCGTTTCCAGACAGCCAAAGTTGCCGCAGTGACAGCGTTCACCCAGCGGATCGACCTGAATATGACCAATCTCGCCAACGTTGCCGTTACGGCCAATAAAGATGCGCCCGTTGGAGATGATCCCGGCGCCCGTTCCGCGGTGGACGCGCACCAGAATGGAGTCTTCGCAATCCTGACTCGCCCCAAAATAGTGCTCCGCCAGCGCCAGGCTGCGGATATCGTGGCCAACAAAGCAGGTTACCGCAAAGCGTTTTTCCAGCGCGTTGATTAAGCCCCAGTTTTCAACCTGAATATGTGGCATATAGCGGATCACGCCGCTTTCCGGGTCAACAAGGCCTGGCAGTATCACTGAAATGGCAATCAGTTCGCGGATTTTGCGCTGGCAGGATTCGATAAACAGCTCAATCGCATTGAGCAGCGCATGTTCAAGCGTCTCCTGGGTGCGTTCCGGCAGGGGATAATGCTCTTCAGCAAGGCTTTTGCTGCTGAGATCGTACAGGGTCAGCGTGGCGTCATGGCGGCCAAGGCGCACGCCAATAGCATGGAAATGACGGGTTTCGGTGATTATCGAGATGGCGCGACGGCCCCCGGTGGAGGCCTGCTGATCCACTTCTTTAATCAGCCCGCGCTCAATGAGCTGACGGGTGATCTTGGTCACGCTGGCGGGGGCAAGCTGGCTCTGTTCTGCAATCTGAATGCGCGAGATGGGTCCGTGCTGGTCAATCAGTCGATAAACGGCAGCGCTGTTCAGCTGCTTAACCAGATCCACATTACCAATTTGAGCTTGTCCGCCAGGTGTCATACGTTTACTTACTCTGTGACGACCTCGTTACCGTTAACGATGGTCTTGATGATTTTATAATCGTGCGTGAATGCGGTGAGGTTAGCCACCATGCCTGGGGCAATGGCACCCAGCTGTTTGTCGACGCCAATCGCGCGGGCCGGATAGAGCGTTGCCATCCGCAGCACTTCATCGAGGGCAATACTGCAATGTTCGACCAGATTGCGCACGCCTTCGATCATCGTCAGAGCCGAACCGCTCAGCGTGCCGTTCTCATCCACACACAGTCCATCCCGGTAGTATATTGTTTTACCAGCAAAAATGAACTGTTCAATGTTTGCCCCTGCCGGTGCCGTGGCGTCGGTAACCAGACACAACTTATCGCCTTTCAGGCGCTTGGCGTTACGCACGTTGGCATAATCCACGTGCAAGCCATCAACAATAATGCCGCAGTACACGTCCGGTTCATCAAAAATTGCCCCGACCAGTCCTGGTTCTCGCCCGGTAATGTACGGCATGGCGTTGTACAGATGGGTGGCAAAGGTAATACCGGCGCGGAAGCCGACTTTAGCCTCTTTCAGCGTGGCATTGGAGTGCCCGGCAGAGATCACAATCCCGGCGCCTGCCAGTTTGCGGATAATTTCAGGGTCGACCATTTCGGGCGCCAGGGTCACTTTGGTGATCACATCTGCGTTGGCACACAGGAAATCAACCAGCTCTCCGTCAGGCTGGCGTACGAAGCCTGGGTTATGCGTTCCTTTTTTGACGATATTCAGCCACGGACCTTCAAGATGCAGGCCCAGTGCCTGGTGCGGATATTTCGCCAGATACTCGCGCATCACGCGAACACCCTGTTTCATCAGCTCATCGCTGGTGGTAATAAGCGTAGGCAGGTAGCTGGTGCAGCCCGATCTTTCGTTGGCGCGCTGCATAATTTCCAGCGTCTCAACGGTTACGGCTTCTGCCGTATCATTGAACTGGACGCCGCCGCAGCCGTTAAGCTGTACGTCGATAAAACCGGGGGAGATGATTGCTCCATTGAGCGAGCGTTGTTCTATACCCGTTGGCAGTTCAGCCTGCGGGCAGACACGTTCAATCAGGCCATTGGCGATAACAATCGCATGGTCATCCAGAATTTCATGGCCGGTATAAATCCGACCGTGGGTTAAAGCATACATAACGACCCCCGGTTTTAAAAAAAGCATTCCGTCTCTACGTAAGAGACGGCGTCAGATTACAGACCTTTGATGTTTTCAGCTTCTAATTCGTTGAAGTATTTCAGCGTTTTGACTTTCAGCTCCATGGTGGATGGCTCATCGCACACCACAACGGCTTTCGGATGCAGCTGCAGACAGCTGATGGTCCACATATGGTTGACGTTGCCTTCCACTGCCGCCTGAAGGGCCAGCGCTTTCACACCGCCCAGCACCAGGATCATCACTTCTTCAGCATCCAGCAGGGTCCCCACGCCCACGGTCAGCGCATATTTTGGCACCTGGTTAACATCGCCATCAAAGAAACGGGAGTTTGCCACACGGGTGTCATGCGTCAGGGTTTTGATACGGGTACGGGATGCCAGAGAAGAGGCCGGTTCGTTAAACGCGATGTGACCATCATTGCCTACGCCGCCCATGAACAGGTGGATTTTGCCGTAAGCGCGGATTTTTTCTTCGTAATGGCGGCACTCAGCATCGATATCCGGTGCATTTCCGTCCAACAGATTAATGTTTGCAGGCTGAATATCAATGTGATCAAAGAAATTGCGGTGCATGAAGCTATGGTAGCTCTCCGGATGATCCTTTGGCAGGCCAACATATTCGTCCATGTTGAACGTAACAACGTGTTCGAAGCTGACCTGGCCCGCTTTATGCATCTCCACCAACGCTTTATAGGCGGTGAGAGGCGTGCCTCCGGTCGGCAGACCGAGCACAAAAGGACGATCGGCTGTTGGTTTGAACGCGTTGATACGGTTTACAATATGGCGAGCAGCCCATTTACCGACTTGTTCTGCAGTTGCCAGGGGGATCAGTCTCATTATTCACCTCTGAAGATTAAGTAAAAAAGTTGGCGGATTGACTGTCTGAGTATGATGTAAGCCTAACCTGGTTCACACCGTAAGGGGGCAATCCGTCCTGATTTTTCGTATCATAAAATAAGTTTTCATTGTTTGCCAGTGTAAGGGAGGGGTTGAAACGATATTTGGTGACAAAACTCACAAAAAATACGCATTTAATTTGCGATACGAATTAATTTTCCACACACTCATAAAGCCAGTGAATCATCAACTGTACATATAAGTTAATGACACAATAAAAACACAGCTGAGAACACACCTTCAAACGGGGTCTCAAAGGGGGAAGAAAGTGAGCATTTTAGGTTATTTACAAAAGGTTGGCCGCGCCTTGATGGTGCCGGTTGCCACGCTGCCAGCGGCGGCAATTCTGATGGGTGTCGGATACTGGATTGATCCGGTGGGTTGGGGGGGGGACAACGCAGTAGCGGCGTTCTTCATCAAGTCTGGTTCTGCGATTATCGATAACATGTCCGTACTGTTTGCCATTGGTGTGGCTTATGGTATGTCCAAAGATAAAGACGGTGCTGCGGCACTGACCGGTTTTGTTGGCTTCCTCGTTTTAACTACGCTCTGTTCGCCGGCTGCGGTGGCAATGATCCAGAAGATCCCAGCGGACCAGGTGCCTGCTGCGTTCGGTAAGATCAGCAACCAGTTCGTCGGTATCCTCGTGGGTATCATCTCCGCTGAACTGTACAACCGCTTCAGTAGCGTAGAGCTGCCAAAAGCGCTCTCCTTCTTCAGCGGCCGTCGTCTGGTGCCGATCCTGACCTCCTTCGTGATGATCGTGGTCGCCTTCATCCTGATGTACGTCTGGCCGGTGATTTTCGACGGTCTGGTGAACTTTGGTGAGCACATCCAGAAGCTGGGCTCCGTCGGTGCGGGCGTGTACGCATTCTTCAACCGTCTGCTGATCCCGGTTGGTCTGCACCACGCGCTGAACTCCGTATTCTGGTTTGACGTTGCCGGTATTAACGATATCCCTAACTTCCTCGGCGGCGCACAGTCCATCGAAGCAGGTAAAGCGGTTGTCGGTATCACCGGTCGTTACCAGGCGGGCTTCTTCCCAATTATGATGTTCGGTCTGCCGGGTGCAGCACTGGCTATCTACCACTGCGCGCGTCCTGAGAACAAAGCGAAGGTACTGGGTATTATGATGGCGGGCGCATTCGCGGCCTTCTTCACCGGTATCACCGAGCCGCTGGAATTCTCCTTCATGTTCGTGGCACCGGTACTGTATGTGATCCACGCTGTGCTGACCGGTATCTCTGTCTTTATCGCCGCAAGCATGCACTGGATTGCCGGCTTCGGCTTCAGTGCGGGTCTGGTGGATATGGTGCTGTCGTCACGTAACCCACTGGCAACCCACTGGTACATGCTGATCCCACAAGGTCTGGTGTTCTTCGCTATCTACTACGTGGTGTTCCGCTTCACGATTACTAAATTCAACCTGATGACCCCGGGTCGTGAACTGGCGGTTGCCGGTAGCGAAGCGGATGGTCAGGACGTTAATGTCAGCGCGGGCAACACGGAAGATGTTTCCGGTCTGGCGCGTCAGTACATCGCTGCGGTCGGCGGTTCAGACAACCTGACCGGTATCGATGCCTGCATCACTCGTCTGCGTCTGAACGTAAAAGACTCTGCTCTGGTTAACGAAGCCATGGCGAAGCGTCTGGGTGCCTCTGGCGTGATTCGCCTGAACAAAACCAGCGTGCAAATCATCGTCGGCTTTGTGGCTGAGAAGATCGCCAACGCCATGAAAACTACCGGCCCAGTCGCCGCCGCAGAAGCCGCTCCGGTCGCTGCTGCAGCCGCACCAACGGCGGTTAAACCGCAGGCGGTGGCTAACGCAACGACTATCGCCGCGCTGGTTTCCCCGGTAACGGGTGACGTGGTAGCTCTGGAACAGGTTCCTGACGAAGCCTTCGCCAGCAAAGCCGTTGGCGACGGTGTTGCGGTAAAACCAACGGATAAAACCGTGGTTTCTCCGGCAGCGGGCACTATCGTTAAAATCTTCAACACCAACCACGCGTTCTGCCTGGAAACGGAAAAAGGTGCGGAGATCGTTGTCCATATGGGTATCGATACCGTCGCGCTGGGCGGCCAGGGCTTTAAACGCCTGGTGGAAGAGGGGGCAGAAGTGGTTGCAGGTCAGCCGATTCTGGAAATGGATCTCGACTTCCTGAACGCCAATGCGCGCTCCATGATTAGCCCGGTTGTCTGCAGCAACATCGACGACTTTAGCGGCCTGGTCATCAAGGCGCAGGGCCAGGTTGTGGCCGGTCAAACCCCACTGTATGAAATTAAAGGCAAATAAATGCTCCTGAGTTAGCGTTAATGCCTGAGCGGCGGGGATAATCCCCGCCGCTTTTTTTTGCAGCAATCGCCCCGATTATTCTCTGCGAAGACGTTTTATACGTAACTAAAGGTTGTCACTACGCCCGGCTTATAAGATCATATGCCGTTATACGTCGTTTACGCTTTGAGGAATCCACGATGAGTGAGGCAGAAGCCCGCCCAAGCAACTTTATTCGTCAGATCATCGATGAAGATCTGGCCACTGGTAAGCACACTACTGTTCATACCCGTTTTCCGCCGGAGCCGAATGGCTACCTGCATATTGGTCATGCGAAATCGATCTGCCTGAACTTTGGCATCGCGCAAGACTACCAGGGTCAATGCAACCTGCGTTTCGATGACACCAACCCGGTAAAAGAAGACATCGAGTACGTAGAGTCCATTAAGAACGACGTGCAATGGTTGGGCTTCAACTGGTCTGGCGACATCTGCTACTCCTCTGACTATTTTGACCAGCTGTACGCTTATGCGGTTGAACTTATCAACAAAGGCCTGGCCTACGTTGATGAACTCTCTGCTGACGAAATCCGTGAATACCGCGGCTCGCTGACTGCGCCGGGCAAAAACAGCCCTTACCGCGATCGCAGCGTGGAAGAGAACCTGGCGTTGTTCGAAAAAATGCGTGCTGGTGGTTTCGAAGAGGGCAAAGCCTGCCTGCGTGCCAAAATCGATATGGCATCGCCATTTATCGTGATGCGCGATCCGGTGCTGTATCGCATTAAATTTGCCGATCACCACCAGACCGGCAGCAAGTGGTGCATCTACCCGATGTACGACTTCACCCACTGCATCAGCGATGCGCTGGAAGGCATTACGCACTCCTTATGTACGCTTGAGTTCCAGGATAACCGCCGTCTGTATGACTGGGTTCTGGATAACATCACCATTCCGGTGCATCCGCGTCAGTACGAGTTCTCTCGCCTGAATCTGGAATACACCGTGATGTCCAAGCGCAAGCTGAACGAGCTGGTGACGGACAAGCACGTTGAAGGCTGGGACGACCCGCGTATGCCGACCATCTCTGGTCTGCGTCGTCGTGGCTACACCGCTGCGGCCATTCGTGAGTTCTGCAAGCGCATCGGCGTGACCAAGCAGGACAACACCATCGAGATGGCATCGCTGGAATCCTGTATCCGTGAAGATCTGAACGACAACGCCCCACGTGCGATGGCGGTTATCGATCCGGTGAAACTGGTTATCGAGAACTACCCGCAGGGTGAAAGCGAGCTGGTGACCATGCCTAACCATCCGAGCAAACCGGAGATGGGCAGCCGTGACGTGCCGTTCAGCGCTGAAATCTGGATCGATCGCGCGGACTTCCGTGAAGAAGCCAACAAGCAGTACAAGCGTCTGGTGATGGGTAAAGAAGTGCGCCTGCGTAACGCCTATGTGATCAAGGCTGAGCGCGTAGAGAAAGACGCGGAAGGCAACATCACCACGATCTTCTGCAGCTACGATGCAGAGACCCTGAGCAAGGATCCGGCTGACGGTCGCAAGGTGAAAGGCGTTATTCACTGGGTTAGCGCCGCACATGCGCTGCCGGTTGAAATCCGTCTGTACGATCGCCTGTTCAGCGTGCCAAACCCGGGTGCGGCAGACAATTTCCTCGACACCATTAACCTGGAGTCGCTGGTCATCAAGCAAGGTTTTGCTGAGCCGTCCCTGAAAGCGGCCGTTGCCGGTAAGGCGTATCAGTTTGAGCGCGAAGGCTATTTCTGCCTCGACAGCCGCTATGCCACTGCGGACAAACTGGTGTTTAACCGTACCGTCGGTCTGCGCGATACCTGGGCAAAAGTCGGCGAATAACCGATGCTTCCCCCCGAGCGCCGCGTAATGCGGCGTTTTTTTTGCTTATCAATCAAGCCATTGCTGGTGTCAATCTTCGTGATGCGAATTAATTGCATTTCCCTCCGCTGTTAGCGTTCTCTCCCTTGCTTCAAATTAATCCCATTCTGTCGCGTATTCATGCAACCACTAAAAATAACTGGCTAATTTTGAAGATTATTTTAATTGATTATTCTGTCGCGCGGCCGTTGTTACAAATGGCAACCAAATATGTGCACTTCGTCATAATCCTGACTTTTGATCGCTAAAAAGGATTGATAATTCGCGTCGCGAAAAATAGTCTACAGGCAGTAGATGTAAATGAGTATTTCTGCTTACGTCGACTTTTTAACTTTTGTTTTTTCGCCGTTTAAGGCGCTTTTAATACGTCAAAGAGGATTAACTATGCGTACGTTTAGTGGCAAACGTAGTGCGCTTGCGCTGGCTATTGCCGGTGTGACAGCAATGTCTGGTTGGATGGTCTCTCCAAAGGCCCAGGCCGAAGGTTTTGTCGATGATTCAACCCTGACGGGCGGTGTCTATTACTGGCAGCGTGAACGTGACCGTAAAGACGTCGAATCAGACAAATACGAAACTAACCTCGCTCACTCCACCTGGAACGCCAACCTTGATTTCCAGTCCGGCTATGCAGCGGACATGTTCGGTCTTGACCTGGCCGCCTTCACCGCGATTGAAATGGCGGAAAACGGCGACAGCGGACACCCGAACGAAATTGCATTCTCCTCCAGCAACAAAGCCTACAAAGAGGACTGGTCCGGCGATAAGAGCGGGATCAGCCTGTACAAAGCGGCAGCCAAATTTAAATACGGTCCGGCCTGGGCGCGCGGTGGCTGGCTTCAGCCTACTGGTCAAACCTTATTAGCGCCGCACTGGAGCTTTATGCCGGGTACATACCAGGGCGCGGAAGCCGGGGCGAACTTTGACTACGGCGATAGCGGAGCGTTGAGTTTCTCCTACATGTGGACCAACGAGTACAAAGCGCCGTGGCACCTCGAGATGGATAAGTTCTATCAAAACGACAGAAAAACCCGCGTCGACTATCTCCACTCCCTTGGTGCGAAATACGATTTCAAAAACAACCTGATTCTGGAAGCGGCATTCGGTCAGGCTGAAGGCTATATTGACCAGTATTTTGCCAAAGCCAGTTATAAGATGGATGTGGTGGGCGGCCCGCTGTCGACCAGCTATCAGTTCTACGGCACCCGTGATAAAGCCAACGACAGCACCGTCAATGATATCTACGACGGCACCGCCTGGCTGCAGGCGCTGACCCTGGGCTACAAAGTCGGGCAGGTGGATTTACGCCTGGAGGGGACTTACGTCAAAGCCGAAGGACAGCAAGGCTACTTCCTGCAGCGTATGACCCCAACCTATGCCTCTTCCAACGGTCGTCTGGATGTCTGGTGGGATAACCGCTCCGACTTTAACGCCAACGGCGAAAAAGCGGTCTTCTTTGGTGCGATGTACGATCTGAGCAACTGGAACATGGCAGGCTGGAGCATCGGTGGCTCGTATGTCTACGCCTGGGATGCGAAGCCAGCGGACTGGGTTATCAACAGCGCGGGCCAGCGCGAAAACAACCCGTCCAACAACATCAAAGAGTCAGCCTATAGCCTGGATGCGATCTACATCCTGCAGGACGGGCGTGCGAAAGGCACTATGTTCAAGCTGCACTTCACCCAGTACGACAATCACTCCAGTATCCCAAGCTACGGCGGCGGTTACGGCAACATCTTCCAGGATGAGCGCGACGTGAAGTTTATGGTTATCGCCCCATTCACTATCTTCTGATGATGCTTTCGGCGGGGGCCACACCCGCCGAAACGGAGACCGCTATGTTGAAAAAAATCCTGTTTGTCGCGTTACTTGCCGCCGGGCTTACCGCCTGTGCAGAGCCGCAGACCCAGAAAGAAGATTCACGTCTGAAAGAGGCTTATAGTGCCTGTATTAATACCGCAGAAGGATCGCCGGAGAAGATCGAAGCCTGCCAAAGCGTGCTGAACGTGCTGAAGCAAGAGAAGGTGCACGAGCAGTTTGCGACCCAGGAAACGATCAGAGTGGCTGATTATCAGGCCTGTATTCAGGCGCGCAAAACCGGACACGATCAGGACGTGACGAAGCGTTGCGACCAAATCTGGAAGGAAATTCGCAGTAATAACAGCAAGTAATCAGCTGTTCTTAAGCCCGGTATGCGTCAGCGCTACCGGGTTTTTTTGCATAAAAAAAGCCAACCGTCAGGTTGGCTTAGCGCGTGCGGATGAATTATTTCGCGTCGTGCGCGTGGTCATCTGCAGTGCAGTCGCCTTCAGCGCAGTGGCCGTACAGGTAAAGACTGTGGTTGGTCAGACGAATGCCGTGACGTGCAGCAATTTCACGCTGACGGGATTCAATAGAGTCGTCGCTGAATTCGATCACTTTGCCGCAATCCAGGCAAATCAGGTGATCGTGATGATGCTGCTGCGTCAGTTCGAAAACGGATTTACCGCCTTCGAAGTTATGGCGTGTAACGATGCCAGCGTCGTCAAACTGGTTCAGTACACGGTACACCGTGGCCAGACCAATCTCTTCGCCCATGTCGATCAGACGCTTGTATAAGTCTTCCGCACTGACATGATGGTTATCCGGACCCTGAAGCACTTCCAGAATTTTTAACCGTGGAAGCGTGACTTTCAGTCCGGCCTTCTTTAATGCGGTATTGTTGTCAGTCATGCGGAATCTGTCCTGTTGCTAAACGATTCACTTCTATAGAAGAAGTGACAGAAAGTGCACCTGAGAGAATGCGTCTCATTATAGAACTGCCATGGCTGAATGAAAACTGCAAGTCTCAAGCAAAGTATGCTTATAAAAACGTGGTACCGCCAACAAACTTGTTACAGGGTGACCCGTTTAATCCTGGTTGATTGTACAGGTATGACAGCAAAAGTTAAAAATTTGTAGCAATTATTTTGATTGATAATACCTATCAATGCGGCGTAACTACAGGTTACGCCGCCACAACATCAGGCGTTGAGGATGTCGTCGAGGTGCAGCTCTTCGCGGATCTGCTTAACCCATTTGTCCACGCGCTCTGCGGTCAGCTCCGGCTGGCGGTCTTCGTCGATAGCCAGTCCCACGAAGTTGTTATCATCAGCCAGACCTTTAGAGGCTTCGAAGTGATAGCCTGCGGTTGGCCAGTGGCCCACGATCACTGCGCCACGCGGCTCAATGATGTCGCGAATGGTGCCCAGCGCATCGCAGAAGTACTCTGCGTAGTCTTCCTGGTCGCCACAGCCGAACAGGGCTACCAGTTTGCCATTGAAGTCGATCTCTTCCAGAGAAGGGAAGAAGTCGTCCCAGTCGCACTGCGCTTCACCGTAGTACCAGGTTGGGATGCCCAGCAGCAAGATATCGTAACCTGCGATGTCTTCTTTGCTGCTTTTCGCAATGTCATGCACATCGGCAACGTCTTTACCAAGCTGTTTTTGAATGTTTTTCGCGATGTTTTCGGTGTTACCGGTGTCGCTGCCGAAAAAAATGCCGATGATTGCCATGAGTAAAATAACCTCTTGAAACTTAATAGTATGGTGGCGCAATTTAGCCACGGATAAGGGCAATCATAGCAGAACAGAGAAGCCTGCGGAAACTGCTATCGCGCAGGACTGCACTCTGTGCTACATGAAAGCAACAAGGAGGGGAGTTTTCTGACTTACGCTTTGTCGTGCCATTTCTCGAGCTGCAGGATCAGCATCTCTTCAATAAGCTCACTGCGGCTGATGTCGCGGGCATTTGCCAGCTCGTTCAGCGCATCGACGGCGTCCGCATTGAGTTTCAGCTCGACGCGTTTAAGCCCACGACTTTTATCGCGTTTGAGCTGATTGCGCTTATTAATGCGCAGCTGTTCATCACGCGAATGCGGATTGGTTTTCGGTCGTCCCGGGCGCCGCTCATTCGCGAACAGATCTATTGTTGTGCGGTCCGTGTTTTCTTTGGCCATGATTCTGAGACTTCGGGGGAAACAAGACGCCCTGCTAAAGCCCGGGCGATAAGCGCGCCATCATACATCAGCGAAATCGGCACGCCAACGACTGGTGGCCCGCAGGCGACCAGTCGCTCTCTTTTTAATCAATTTTCGATGTCGGCGAGGTAACGGCGGATGGCACGCAGCACGGCATCGGGTTTTTCGGCATGCACCCAGTGCCCGGCACCGGCAATCACATGCGCCCGCGCCTGCGGGAATTGCGCCAGCAGCGCGTCCCGATACGCTTCGGTGACGTAGGGCGAATTGCCGCCGGGAATAAACAGCGCCGGGTGCGACCAGGCCGGCACCGGCTGCCAGCCAACGATGTTGCTGTACTGATCCCACAGCGCAGGCACGTTAAAGCGCCACTCACCGTCCACGAAGGATTTCAGCAGAAACTGCACCACACCTTCTTCATCAAGGTGCTCACGCATCACCGTGGCGGCCTGCTGGCGGGTGCTGACCCCGGCCTCTGTAACGGCATTAATCGCGGCGAAAATCTCATCGTGGCGGCGCACGGCATAATCCACCGGGGCCACGTCGATCACCACCAGACCGTCAATACGTTCAGGTGCAAGCGCGGTTAGCGCCATCACCGCTTTACCGCCCATGGAGTGGCCGACAAGCGTCGCCTTTTCAATATTGTGGGCGTCCAGCGTATCGAGCAGATCCTGGGCCATATCGGCATAGGTCATCTGTACCGAGCGCGGGGACTGACCATGGTTACGCATATCCACCTGCAGGAGAGCGTGGTCCGTCACCAGATCCCGTGCCAGCACGCCGAGGTTGTCCAGGCTGCCAAACAGGCCATGAACCAGCACGATGGGAGAATTATTGTGCGGCGATTGTGCAGATTGCGCTCGGGTATTCAATTTCATGGCAAAGTTCTTTTTTTACGTATGTCAGGTTAGGGTATCATGTTGACCATTCTGCCGCCCGGCTGCAAGGAAACAGTTAAATCTGACTTTTGCCGCCACCCTGGCTTGACGCTATCCGCTGTTGGGTTTTGACCTTATACTCCCAACAACTTGTATTCAGATAAGATATCGCACTGGATTAAGATGAAAACAATCGAAGTTGATGACGAGCTTTATCAGTTTATTGCCAGCCAGACACGGCATATCGGTGAAAGCGCGTCCGACATTTTACGGCGCATGCTGAAAATTGCCGCCGCCTCACAGTCCACCGCGCCTGTCGTCAAAGAAGTGCGCCAGCCAGCCGTTGTCGCGCAGCAAAAGCCGCTGAACCCGGCAAAAGACAATGTGCGTGCGATGCGCGAGCTGCTGCTGTCTGATGAATACGCGGAACAGAAAAAAGCCGTTAACCGCTTTATGCTGGTGCTGTCTACACTCTATTCACTGGACAACAAAGCGTTTGCCGACGCCACCGAGTCCCTGCACGGTCGAACTCGCGTTTACTTCGCTGTCGATGAGCAGACGCTTTTACAGAATGGTAATCAAACTAAACCCAAACAGCTCCCTGGTACCCCGTACTGGGTGATCACCAATACCAATACCGGACGCAAGCGCGGCATGATCGAACACATCATGCAGTCGATGCAGTTCCCGGTGGAATTGACTGATAAGGTTTGCGGTACAATTTAACCCTTGCATCAGAAGGACCAGGCAATGGCAAATCACAATCGTGCGGGTCAGCCTGCACAACAGAGCGATTTGATTAACGTCGCCCAGCTTACCGCCCAGTACTACGTGCTGAAGCCGGAAGTGGGTAATGCAGAACACGCAGTGAAGTTTGGTACGTCAGGTCACCGTGGCAGCGCGGTTCGCCAAAGCTTTAACGAACCGCACATTCTGGCCATTGCCCAGGCCATCGCGGAAGAGCGCGCCAAAAATGGCGTCACCGGTCCGTGCTACGTCGGTAAAGACACGCACGCGCTGTCAGAGCCCGCTTTCATTTCCGTACTGGAAGTGCTGGCGGCCAACGGCGTGGACGTGGTGATTCAGGAAAACAACGGCTATACGCCGACCCCTGCAGTGTCGAACGCTATTCTGGTGCATAACCAGCAGGGCGGGGCGCAGGCAGACGGGATTGTGATCACCCCGTCGCACAACCCGCCGGAAGATGGCGGCATCAAATATAACCCGCCTAACGGTGGCCCGGCTGACACCAACGTCACCAAAGTGGTGGAAGACCGCGCCAACGCTCTGCTGGCCGACGGCCTGAAAGGCGTGAAGCGGATCACGCTGGGCGAGGCGATGGCGTCCGGTCACGTGAAAGAGCAGGATCTGGTGCAGCCGTTTATTGAAGGGCTGGCGGATATCGTCGATATGGCTGCAATCCAGAAAGCCGGTCTGAAGCTTGGCGTTGACCCGCTTGGCGGCTCCGGTATCGAATACTGGCAGCGTATTGCGGCGCACTACAAGCTGGATCTGACCATTGTTAACGATCAGGTCGATCAGACCTTCCGCTTTATGCACCTTGATAAAGACGGCGCGATCCGTATGGACTGCTCTTCCGAGTGTGCGATGGCCGGTCTGCTGGCGCTTCGCGATAAGTTCGACCTCGCGTTTGCCAACGACCCGGACTATGACCGCCACGGGATCGTCACCCCTGCGGGCCTGATGAACCCGAACCACTATCTGGCGGTGGCGATCAACTACCTGTTCCAGCATCGTCCACAGTGGGGCAAAGATGTGGCCGTCGGTAAAACCCTGGTCTCCTCGGCGATGATCGACCGCGTGGTTAACGATTTGGGTCGCAAACTGGTCGAAGTACCGGTTGGCTTCAAGTGGTTTGTTGACGGTCTGCACGACGGCAGCTTCGGTTTTGGCGGTGAAGAGAGCGCGGGCGCTTCCTTCCTGCGCTTCAACGGCACGCCGTGGTCCACCGACAAAGACGGCATCATCATGTGCCTGCTGGCGGCAGAAATTACGGCAGTAACCGGGAAGAATCCGCAGGAGCACTACAACGAGCTGGCAGCCCGTTTCGGTGCCCCAAGCTACAACCGTCTGCAGGCATCGGCCACGTCTGCGCAGAAAGCCGCGCTGTCTAAGCTTTCGCCAGAAATGGTCAGCGCCAGCACCCTGGCGGGTGATCCGATCACCGCACGTCTGACTGCCGCACCAGGCAATGGTGCGTTGATTGGTGGGCTGAAAGTGATGACCGACAACGGCTGGTTCGCGGCGCGTCCATCCGGTACGGAAGATGCGTACAAAATCTACTGTGAAAGCTTCCTCGGCGACGAACACCGTCAGCTGATTGAGAAAGAAGCAGTTGAAATTGTCAGTGAAGTATTGAAGAACGCATAAGTGTGGCTTGTGCGCCGGGCGGCACGGCGTTTGCCCGGCCTACGGCATCCAGAAACGGCAACCTTCAGGTTGCCGTTTTGTTTTCCCTCATCAAAGCATAAACCGATAACCAATACCGGTTTCTGTTAATAAATGCCGAGGGCGCGCGGGATCCACTTCCAGCTTCTGGCGCAGATGCCCCATATAAATGCGCAAATAGTGGCTGTGCTCCACCGCATTTGGTCCCCAGACCTGGCTTAACAGCTGGCGCTGGGTGAGCACTTTACCGTGATTATTAAGCAGCACCGCCAGCAGGCGAAACTCAATCGGTGTCAGGTGGATTTCCGCTTCGCTGCGCTGAATACGGCGCGCGGCCAGATCGACGCGAATATCTGAGAAGGTAAAAACCGGTTCTGAAGGCGCGGCGGCGCTATGACGGCGCAGGGCCACCCGCAGGCGGGCCTGCAGTTCGCCAATGCCAAAGGGTTTGCTGAGATAGTCGTCGGCACCGGCATCAAGGGCGGCAATTTTGTCGGTCTCTTCGAGGCGGGCAGAGAGCACAATGATCGGCATCTGGCTCCACTGACGCACTTCGCGGATAAAATCGAGGCCGTCGCCGTCGGGCAGGCCGAGATCGAGGATCACCAGATCCGGTTTGCGGGTCGCGGCTTCAATCAGCCCACGCTGGAGCGTCCCGGCATCGTGGACGCGCAGGCCTTCGCCTTCCAGCGCGGCGCGCAGAAAACGGCTGATAGCGAGTTCATCTTCAACAATCAGAACGTTAATCACACATCCTCTGCAAATTCATTGAGTTCCGGTGGCGTATCGAGCGGGAGTGTAACACAAAAACCGGCCCCCCCTTCCGGGCGGTTATGCGCGGTGATGGTCCCGCCGTGCACCTCCACAATCGCCTGGCAGATGGCCAGCCCAAGGCCAACGCCGGGGATGGCCGACTCTTTATGCCCGCGGGCGAATTTATCAAAGATAGCCTGTTCTTGCCCCGCCGGTATCCCTGGCCCGTTATCCCAGACCTCCAGCTGCAGTTGCTGCGGTGAAACGCGGGTGTGAATGCCGATTTGCGCTTTACTGCCCGCATATTTGGCGGCGTTTTCCAGCAGGTTGATCAGCACGCGTTCGAACAGCGGGCCATCCACATGGATCAACGCCAATGGGGCAGACATATCCAGCGCAATGTGGCGACCGCCCAGCCCCGGCTCAAGCGTTTTTAAGGCGCTGCCAATCACCTCTTCCAGAGTCAGCCACTCCTTTTTCAGGTTAAAGCCGCCGGACTGGATCCGCGCCATATCCAGCAGGTTGTTGACCAACCGGGTGGTGTTGAGCACATGCTGGCGGATCTCGCTGGCCTGCAGGGCGTGGCGGGAGCCTTCTGCCGCCAGGTCGAGCGTCAGGATCTCCGACTGACCAAACAGCACCGTCAGCGGCGTGCGCAGGTCGTGGGAAAGGGCCGCCAGCAGCGAGTTGCGAATGCTCTCACGCTCGCTGGCTAACCGCGCCTGCTCTTCGCTGGTGGTAAGCGCCAGCCGCTCAAGCGCGCTGGCGACCAGCAGGGTAAAGGTCTCCAGCAGGCGCTGCTGTTCGGGGATCATCAGCTGACGCAGGTTTGATGGCTCGACAATCACCACCCCCTGATTTTGCAGCGGCAGTATCTGATAGGGCACGCCGGGCAGGGTGTCGGTTCCGGCCCCGGCGGGCAGCCCCTTGTCAAAACTCCAGCGGGCGATGGCGTCATCCCAGGGGGCGATGCCGGAAGTCGGGGTCAGCGGGTGCAGTTTGCCGTCGTCGTCCGGGAGCAGGATCAGGCTGCGGGCATAAAAGGTGGAGTGTATAAACTGCTGGCTGGTCTGGACGATATCCTGCGGCGTACGGCCCACCGCCAGCGCTTTCGACATCTCATACAGATGGCGGGTACGCTGCTCGCGATAGCGGGCAATCCGCGCCTGATAGCGTACTCCGGCGGTCAGATTACCGATCAATAATCCCACCGCCAGCATCACGGCGAAGGTGAGGAGATACTGCACATCCGATACCGCCAGCGTGCCGCGCGGGGCGATAAAAAACAGATCGAAGCTGGCAACGTTGATCACCGTCGCCAACACCGATGGCCAGCGCCCGTAAAACAGCGCCACGATTACCACCCCGAGGAGGTAGATCATCACCAGGTTGGCGGCATCAAAGTCGGGCAGCCACTGGCTGGCGATAAGGGTAATCAGTGCGCAGAGCAGGGCAGCCACCAGACAGCCGCGCAGCTGGACGCGCCATTTATCGCTAAAGGTACGGGCATCCGGGGTTTTAGCGGGCAAGGCGGCGGGCTTGTCATCCAGGGCAACAATCAGCAGATCGAGATCCGGTGCGCGCTGCGCCAGCTTGTCGGCAAAAGTATCCCGGCTGAACCAGCGGCGACGCGAGCGCCGACCGATGACTATTTTGCCGAGGTTATGTTCGCGGGCGTAGCGCAGAATCGCTTTGTCTTCCGCCTGATCGGCGAGGGTCGCGGTTTCGGCCCCCAGCTCTTGCGCCAGGCGAAGCGCGCTCAGGATGGCGCGGCGCTGGTTTTCCGGCAGGCGATGCAGCTCCGGCGTTTCGACATACACCGCGTGCCAGACGCTGCCAAATTTTGCCGCCAGCCGGGCGGCGGTGCGTACCAGCTTTTCATTGCCGCTGCCGTGACCGATGCACAACAGAATGGCATCGCGGGTATGCCACACTTTCTCCTGACCCTGCTGGTCGCGCCAGGCCCGCATCTGATCGTCGACCCGATCGGCGGTGCGGCGCAGGGCCAGCTCGCGCAGGGCAATTAAATTGCCCTTGCGGAAAAAATGCTCAATGGCCCGTTCGGCCTGCCCGGCGATGTAGACCTTGCCTTCGTGCAGGCGTTGGCGCAGATCGTCCGGAGGCAGATCCACCAGCACCACTTCGTCGGCGGCGTCGAAAAAGGGATCGGGGACGGTTTCCCGCACCTGAATCCCGGTTACGCCGCTGACCACGTCATTCAGGCTTTCCAGGTGCTGGACGTTAACAGTGGTAAAAACGTCAATGCCCGCTTCGAGCAGCTCCTCAACATCCTGCCAGCGTTTGGGGTGGCGCGAGCCGGGCGCATTGCTGTGCGCCAGTTCGTCCATCAGGATCAGCGCCGGGCGGCGGGCGAGGGCGGCGTCGAGATCGAATTCACTCACCAGACGCCCACGAGCGTGGTGGCGTCGGGGCGGCAGGATCGACAGGCCGGTCAGTAACGCGGCCGTCTCCTGACGGCCGTGGGTTTCAACGACGCCGATTAATATATCGAGCCCCTGGGCGCGCAGTCGCTGCGCTTCGGTCAGCATGGCGAAGGTCTTCCCGACGCCTGCGCAGGCGCCGAAGAAGATTTTCAGCTTGCCGCGATGGGTGCTCGCGGTTTGCTCCAGCAGTCGGTCCGGGTCCGGCCGCAAAGGCTCATCGGTCATCAGAGGTTCCTTAGCGCGTCCAGCGCCAGATTCAGCTCAACAATATTCACCACCGGCATCCCCATTACGCCGACAGGCGGTTTTTGGGTGTGTTCTGCCACCAGTTGGCTCAGCTGCGCAGTGGTTAACTGACGGGCCTGCGCCACGCGCGGGATCTGCCAGGCGACTGCACCGGGTGTCAGGCTGTAGTCCAGCCCGCTGGCCGAGGTGGTCACCAGTTCAACCGGCACGGTACGGCTGGCCTGTGGATTGGCCGCGCGTAACGCCTCGACGCGTGCGCGAACGGCGTTATCCAGCTCAGGATTACTGCCCGCCAGGTTACTGCCGCCGGAGGCCAGCGGATTATACGGGCTTTCTGCCGTGGCGGAAGGACGCCCGTGAAAGTAACCTGCGGCTGTAAAGTTCTGGCCAATCAGACGCGAGCCGCGGATCTCCCCCTGCTGGTGGATAAGCGATCCGTTGGCCCGATCGGCAAACCACCACTGGCCCAGCGCGGTGGTCATCAGCGGATAGAGGCCGCCGGTGATCAGCGCCAGCAGGATAAACAACAGTATAGCGGGACGTAACATAGCCATTTGATTTTCCTCTTAAACCAGCCCGGATACAGTTAACAGCAGGTCAATGGCTTTGATGCCGATAAACGGCACCACCAGCCCACCCAGACCGTAAATCCACAGATTGCGGCGCAGCATGGCGGCGGCGGTGAGTGGCCTGTAGCTCACACCTTTTAGCGCCAGCGGAATCAGAAAAATAATGATCAGCGCGTTAAAGATCACTGCGCTCAGGATAGCCGAGGCAGGGGAGTGCAGGTGCATCACGTTCAGGGCGTTCAACTGCGGATAGGTCGCGGCAAACGCCGCCGGAATAATGGCGAAATACTTCGCCACGTCGTTAGCGATGCTAAAGGTAGTGAGTGAGCCCCGGGTCATCAGCATCTGCTTGCCGATGTGCACCACTTCAATCAGCTTGGTCGGGTTCGAGTCGAGATCGACCATATTGCCCGCCTCTTTTGCCGCCTGGGTACCGGAGTTCATCGCCACGGCGACATCCGCCTGCGCCAGCGCCGGGGCATCGTTGGTGCCGTCGCCGGTCATCGCCACCAGTCGTCCTTCGGCCTGATACTGGCGGATCAGCGCCAGCTTGGCTTCCGGAGTGGCTTCTGAAAGAAAGTCATCAACGCCTGCTTCAGCGGCGATAGCGGCAGCCGTCAGGCGGTTATCCCCGGTGATCATCACCGTTTTAATGCCCATTTTACGCAGCTGGGCGAAGCGCTCTTTAATGCCGCCCTTCACCACATCCTTCAGGGCGATCACACCCAGTACCGCAGCGCCTTCCGCCACCACCAGCGGGGTCGCACCCTGACGCGCCACGTTTTCCACCAGCGTATCGATCTGCGGCGGGAAGTGGCCGTTATTGGCCGCAATATGACGGCGAATGGCGTCCACCGATCCTTTGCGAATCAGCCGGTCCTGAATGTTAATCCCGCTCATTCGCGTCTGTGCCGTAAACGGCACGAAGGTGGCGTGCAGGCTCTGAACGTCGCGCTGACGCAGGTTAAAGCGCTGTTTGGCGAGGATCACGATGCTGCGACCTTCCGGGGTTTCATCTGCCAGCGAGGCCAGCTGCGCCGCGTCGGCCAGCGTTTTCTCCTCGACGCCTGGCGCGGGCAGAAATTCGGATGCCTGACGATTCCCCAGCGTAATGGTGCCGGTTTTATCCAGCAGCAGCACGTCTACGTCGCCTGCCGCCTCTACCGCCCGGCCGCTGGTGGCAATGACGTTGGCCGCCAGCATCCGGCTCATGCCCGCCACGCCGATGGCCGACAGCAGGCCGCCGATGGTTGTCGGGATCAGGCACACCAGCAGGGCGACCAGTACGGTGACGCTCACCGCCGTACCGCCGTACGCGGAGAACGGCCACAGGGTGGCGGTTGCCAGCAGGAAGACGAGAGTCAGCGCCACCAGCAGAATAGTTCGGGCGATTTCATTAGGCGTTTTGCGGCGCTGTGCCCCTTCGACCATGGCGATCATGCGATCGAGAAAGGTCTCGCCCGGATTGACGCTGCACTGGATCACCAGCCAGTCGGAGAGAATGCGCGTCCCGCCGGTGACCGAGGCAAAATCCCCGCCGGACTCACGAATAACCGGTGCCGATTCACCGGTAATGGCGCTCTCATCCACCGAGGCACCGCCTTCGATCACTTCCCCGTCGCAGGGAATAATGTCGCCCGCTTCCACCAGCACGATGTCGCCTTTACGCAGCGCATCAGCCGGAACCGAATCTGTTGCAGCACCGTATTTGGGCTCACGCAGCTTGCGGGCAAACGCTGTTTTCTGTACCCCCTTCAGGCTGTTGGCCTGCGCTTTGCTGCGCCCTTCGGCCAGCGCTTCGGCGACGTTGGCAAACAGCACGGTGAACCACAGCCACAGGCTTATTGCAGCGGTAAAGGTTGCACTGCCGGCCAGTTGACCACTGGCCATGGCGATGGCCAGCACGGTGGTCAGCAGGCTGCCCAGCCAGACGATAAACATCACCGGGTTGCGCCACTGTCCGCGTGGATCTAATTTTTTTACCGCGTCCTTCAGCGCCTGACGAACCAGAGAGGGTTCGAGCAGGGCCAGTTGCTTACGACTCATGACGAATACTCCGCAAAATCAGCGTAAAGAGAGATGTTCCGCGACCGGGCCTAATGCGAGGGCGGGGATAAAGGTGAGGGCGCCGACCAGCAGCACAGTGCCGATCAACAGGCCGACAAACAGCGCCCCGCAGGTCGGCAGCGTACCGCTTGAGGCGGGCTGGATTTTCTTGCTGACCAGTGCCCCGGCAATCGCCATCACCGGCACAATCACCCCAAAGCGGCCGACCAACATGCAGAACGCCAGCAGGCAGTTCCAGAACGGTGTGTTGGCGCTCAGGCCCGCAAAAGCACTGCCGTTGTTATTGGCGGCAGACGAAACGGCGTACAACACCTCGCTAAAACCGTGGATGCCGGGGTTGAAGATGCCGCTGCGTCCGGCCTCGGTCATCAGGGCCAGCGCGGTGCCGAGCAGCACCAGCGCAGGGGTGACGAGGATCGCCAGCGCGGTTAGCTTCATCTCACGCACGTCGATTTTTTTGCCCAGATATTCCGGGGTGCGGCCAATCATCAGTCCGGCGATAAACACCGCCAGCAGTACGAACAGCAGCATGCCGTACAGGCCCGAGCCGACGCCGCCGAACACCACTTCGCCGATCTGCATCAGCCACAGTGGGATCATCCCGCCCAACGCGGTAAAGGAGTCGTGCATGGCGTTCACCGCCCCGCAGGAGGCGGCGGTGGTGACCACCGCATACAGGCTGCTGGCGAGAATACCGAAGCGGCTCTCTTTGCCCTCCATGTTGATACTGCTGTCCGCCCCGAGCAGGGTGAAATGGTCGTTACCCTGCCACTCGGCCCCCATTACCAGCGCGGCACAGACCACGAAGATGACCGACATCGCCCACAGGATCGTGTGTCCCTGGCGGCGATCGTTCACCGCATCGCCAAAGGCAAAGCACAGGGCGGTGGGGATCAGGAAGATCGCCAGCATCTGCACGGCGTTGGTCAGGGCGGTCGGGTTCTCAAACGGATGCGCGGAGTTGGCGTTGAAAAAACCCCCGCCGTTGGTACCGAGCATTTTAATCGCTTCCTGCGAGGCCACAGGCCCCATGGGTAAAAGCTGTTTCGCCCCCTCCAGCGAGGTGAAGGGCTGATACGGCAGCAGGTTTTGCAGCACGCCCTGCTGAATAAACAGCAGGGCAATCACCAGCGACAGGGGGAGCAATACCCACAGGGTAATACGGGTAATATCGACCCATGCGTTGCCCAGGGTAGTGACATTCTGGCGGGCAAAGGCGCGGGTCAGGGCGAAGATCACCGCGATACCGCTGGCCGCTGAAAGGAAGTTTTGCACCGTCAACCCCGCCATCTGGCTGAAATAGCTTAGGGTGCTTTCACCGGCATAGGATTGCCAGTTGGTATTGCTGACAAAACTGACTGCCGTATTCAGCGCCAGGTGCCAGGAGAGACCTGGAAGTTGCTGCGGATTGAGTGGCAGATAGCCCTGCAGCATCAGCAGGGCAAACAGCACCAGCAGACCGATCCCATTCAGCAGCAGGATCGCGCCCAGATAATGACGCCAGCCCATCTCCAGCGTGCGGATCCCAAGCCCGCGTAGCAAAGCGCCGTCAACGGATTGCAGCCCAGGCAGCGGAAGGCCGTTAATCATCCGCGCCAGCAGCAACCCCAGCGGACGGGCAAGCACGAACAGCACCAGCAAAAAGCCAGCGATAAGCAGAAATCCTTGTGCGGCCATCAGAATGCCTCCGCGTTAATCAGGGCATAAATCAGATAGCCCATTAACAGGAACACCAGCACGATGCCAGCAATCACACCTGCACTCACAATTCACCTCCGGGTGACGTTAGTAATGGTGCAAAGGTAGAATTTCGGGCGCAAAGATTTTGCAAAAATCAGGTGGGGAGATATAAAAAAAGTATAAAGATGCCAAAGCCATGATTTAACTAATGGTTAGTATTAATTTAACTTTTATGTAACTAAATTACGAAAGAAGTGTAAATATTCACTAAACCAATGAAAAATAGTGGTCGGATGAGTAGTAAAATTACAGCCAAAGCGGTACTATTTTCACCAGATAACCAGTTTCATTTCCCGGAGAGAGTTTCCGGCCAGAGAAAGGGGAGAAAATGATGGAATTTTACAAAGAGTATCCGGCACATATCGTTTTTATTCGCCGCACCTTCGCCGTAATGGCCGGTGTTCTGGCGTTACCCGTGATGCTTTTCTGGAAAGATCGTGCCCGTTTTTATAGCTATTTACACCGCGTATGGGCGAAGACCAGTGAAAAACCGGTGTGGATGGATCAGGCTGAAAAAGCCACCTGCGATTTTTATTAAGCAAAGACTGCACACAGCAACAGTCAACTGTTAAGGCCGCCGCCAGGCGGCCTTTTTTATTGCGTTATGGCTACACTTGTTAAGAAGAAGTATCCTCGGTGACTTGTATATGTTACGGACGATAATCCTGGAGTGTTATGCCCACCCATCTGGTCTGGTTTCGCGCTGATTTACGCATCCACGATAACCTGGCGCTCGCGGCCGCCTGTCGCCATAAAAACGCCCGCGTGCTGGCGCTGTTTATCGCCACGCCGCAGCAGTGGACGCAACACCATATGGCCCCACGTCAGGCGGCCTGTCTGTATGCCCATCTTACCGATTTACAGCAGCAGCTGGCCGACAAAGGTATCCCGCTGATTTATGCCCAGGTGAGCGACTTTGCCGCCCAGCGTCAGCAGGTTTTGCAGATTTGTGACCAGCACGACGTGACGCACCTCTTCTACAACTATCAGTATGAACTCAACGAACAGCAGCGCGATCGACAGCTGGAGCGCGAGCTGGAGACGGTGGTCTGTCAGGGATTTGATGACAGTGTGATGCTGCCGCCCGGCAGCGTGATGACTGGCAATCACGAGATGTACAAAGTCTTCACCCCCTTTAAAAACGCGTACCTGCGCCGCCTGAAAGAGGGACTGCCGGAGTGTGCGTCGGCCCCAGCGGTGCGAGAGGGCGAGAAGATTACGCCCACCGCGCTGGATTTCGACTATCCCCAGCAGGCGTTCGACAGCGATCTGTTCCCAGCCAGCGAAAAAGCGGCAATCGCCCAGCTGCGCCGTTTCTGCCAGCAAGGGGCGGGGGAGTATGAATTGCAGCGCGATTTCCCGGCCATCGAAGGCACCAGTCGACTCTCCGCCTGCCTGGCGCTGGGTGTCTTGTCGCCGCGCCAGTGCCTGCATCGTCTGCTGGTCGAGCAGCCGAAGGCGCTGGAGGGCGGGCCCGGTGCGGTTTGGCTTAACGAACTCATCTGGCGTGAATTTTACCGTCACCTGATGACGTATCATCCTGATTTATGTAAACATCGCCCATTCATCCGTTGGACGGATAACGTAAACTGGCAGCACGATGACACTCTTCTGGAGGCCTGGCAAACCGGGCAGACCGGCTATCCGATTGTCGATGCCGCCATGCGTCAGCTTAACGAAACGGGCTGGATGCATAACCGTCTGCGGATGATTACCGCCAGCTTTCTGGTGAAGGATCTGCTTATCGACTGGCGAATGGGGGAGCGCTATTTTATCTCTCAGCTGATCGACGGCGATCTGGCCGCCAACAACGGGGGCTGGCAGTGGGCTGCGTCGACCGGAACCGATGCAGCGCCGTATTTTCGTATTTTTAACCCGACAACCCAGGGGCAGAAGTTTGACGCCAGCGGCGAGTTTGTTCGCCGCTGGCTGCCAGAACTTGATGATGTGCCTGACAAGGCGTTGCACGAGCCATGGAGCTGGGCGGATAAGCACGGCGTGACGCTGAATTATCCCCGCCCGGTTGTCGATCATAAACAGGCGCGCGTTGCCACTCTGGCTGCGTATGAAGCCGCCCGTAAAGCGTAAGGGAGTCATGATGAAAAACAGTGAACTGGAAAGCCTGATTAACGACAAACTAAACAGTGCCAGCTTCAGTGACTATGCACCGAATGGTCTGCAGGTTGAAGGGCGTGAAAAGGTACACAAGATTATCACCGGCGTGACCGCAAGCCAGGCGCTGCTGGATGAGGCCGTTCGCCAGCAGGCAGATGCGGTGATCGTCCACCACGGTTATTTCTGGAAAGGGGAATCCCCGGTGATCCGTGGAATGAAGCGTAATCGACTGAAGACGCTGCTGGAAAACGACATCAACCTGTATGGCTGGCATCTGCCGCTGGATGCGCACCCGGAGCTGGGCAACAACGCTCAGCTGGCCGCCCTGCTGGGCATCACGGTGAAGGGGGAAATCGAACCGCTGGTGCCGTGGGGTGAGCTGTCGATGCCTGTTTCGGGACTTGAACTGGCATCCTGGATTGAGGCCCGTCTGGGCCGTCGTCCGCTGTGGAGCGGCGATACCGGGCCAGATACGGTGAAGCGCGTGGCCTGGTGCACAGGTGGCGGACAAAACTTTATCGACAGCGCGGCGCGATTTGGCGTCGATGCGTTTATCACCGGCGAAGTCTCTGAACAAACCATTCACTCTGCCCGGGAGCAGGGGCTGCATTTCTATGCGGCAGGCCATCATGCCACCGAGCGTGGCGGTATTCGTGCCCTTAGCGAATGGCTGACCGAAACCACTGACCTGGATGTCACCTTTGTGGATATCCCTAATCCAGCCTGATGAGAGGTGCGTAAGTGCAGCGAGCACGTTGTTATCTGTTAGGCGAAACCGCCGTAGTGCTGGAACTGGAGCCGCCGGTGACGCTGGCGACGCAAAAAAGGATCTGGCGTTTAACCCAGCGACTGGGCGAAATCCCCGAGGTGGTGGAAGCCATTCCCGGGATGAATAACATCACCGTGGTGCTGCGTAATCCGCACTCGGTGGCGCTGGATGCGATTGAGCGTTTACAGCGCTGGTGGGAGGAGAGCGAGGCGCTGGAGCCGGACTCTCGCTTTATCGAAATCCCCGTAGTGTATGGCACTGCGGCCGGGCCGGATCTCGGCGAAGTGGCCCGTCACGCCGGATTGAGCGAAAAACAGGTCGTTGAGCTTCACGCTTCGATTGATTACGTGGTCTGGTTTTTGGGATTTCAGCCGGGCTTCCCGTATCTGGGCGGGCTGCCCGAGCGGCTGGCGACCCCGCGCCGGGATGAACCTCGTTTGCAGGTGCCTGCGGGTTCGGTGGGCATTGGCGGTTCGCAGACCGGCATTTATCCGCTGGTCACGCCGGGCGGCTGGCAGCTGATCGGCCACACCCCATTACCGCTATTTGATCCGCAGCGGGACGAGCCGGTGCTGCTGCGTCCGGGCGATACCGTGCGGTTTATCCCGCAGAAGGAGGGGGTATGTTAAAAATCATTCGCGCGGGACTCTACACCTCGGTGCAGGACGGAGGCCGCCTCGGTTTTCGCCAGTCGGGGATCAGCTACTGCGGCGCGCTGGATAAACCGGCGCTGCAGATCGGCAACCTGCTGGTGGGCAATGAGCCAAACGACGCTGCACTGGAAATCACCCTCGGCCAGTGTACCTTTGAATTTGAGCGTGACGGCTGGTTTGCCCTGACAGGCGCGGGCTGCGATGCCCGGCTTGATGGCGCGGCGGTGTGGACCGGCTGGCGCCTGCAGGTGAAAGCCGGCCAGCGCCTGACCCTTAACCGCCCGGTGCACGGGATGCGCAGCTATCTGGCGATTGCTGGCGGGTTTGATGTGCCGCCGGTGATGAACTCCCTCAGCACCGATCTGAAGGTGGGGCTTGGCGGGTTTGAAGGTCGTTTGCTGAAAGATGGCGACCGGTTAAATGTTCGTGCTGGCGGCCGTGAATTCCTCGACGCGCAGGGGGTTAAACAGCTGCTGTGGGGCAATCGCGTGCGTGCGCTGCCGGGCCCGGAGTACCACGAGTTCGATCAGGCCTCTCAGGATGCGCTCTGGCGTCTGCCGTGGCAGCTCAGCCCGCAAAGTAATCGCATGGGCTATCGCCTGCAGGGGCAAAAACTGCAGCGCACCACCGACCGCGAGATGGTCTCCCACGGGCTGCTGCCGGGGGTTATCCAGGTACCGCATAACGGGCAGCCGATCATCCTGATGAATGATGCTCAAACCACCGGGGGCTATCCCCGCATAGCCTGCGTTATCGAGGCGGATATGTACCATCTGGCGCAGGTCCCGCTCGGACAACCGATCCACTTTGTTCCCTGTACGCTGGATGAGGCACTGGAGGCGCGGCGGGTGCAGAAGCACTACATCGAGCAACTGGCATGGAGGTTACATGATCGCCATTGATTTAAATGCAGATCTGGGCGAAGGCTGCGGCAGCGATGCCGCCCTGTTACAGCTGGTGTCCTCAGCGAACATCGCCTGCGGCTTTCACGCCGGGGATGCAGAAACAATGCTTGCCAGCGTGCGTGAGGCGCTGAGAAACGGCGTCGCCATCGGCGCGCATCCCAGCTTCCCTGACCGGGAGAATTTTGGCCGTACCGCCATGACCCTGCCGCCGGAGACGGTGTACGCCCAGATGCTTTACCAGATTGGCGCCCTGGCGGCTATCACCCGGGCTGAAGGGGGGCAGCTGCGCCACGTTAAACCTCACGGCATGCTCTATAACCAGGCGGCAAAAGAGCCCGAGCTGGCGGATGCCATCGCGCGTGCGGTCTCTACTGTCAATCCTGATTTGATTCTGGTGGGGCTGGCGGGCAGCGAGTTGATTCGCGCCGGGACGCGCCACGGCCTGATCACCCGGGAAGAGGTCTTCGCGGATCGGGGCTATCAGGCGGACGGCAGTCTGGTGCCGCGCACCCAGGCCGGGGCGCTGATTAGCGATGAAAACCAGGCTCTGGCACAAACGCTGGAGATGATCCAGCGCGGTCGGGTGAAAAGTATTACCGGTGAGTGGGCCCGCGTGCATGCGCAGACGGTGTGTATCCACGGTGACGGGGAACATGCGCTGGCCTTTGCGCGGCGTCTGCGCAATGAATTTGAAGCAAACAACATAAAAATCAGTGCGTAACGCACGGCTGTAAACACAACATATGTAACACAATAACAGGAACATTATCATGGCAGAGACGCTATCCCTCTGGCCACTCATCGGTATCGCGGTGATTGTGGTTGGATTTCTATTACGTTTTAACCCGGTTCTGGTGGTCATTGTCGCCGGGATCGTCACCGGTCTGGCGGCGCATATGCCCCTCGCCACCATTCTGGAAAAGCTGGGCGAGGGGTTCCTGAATACCCGTAACTTGCCCTATATCCTGCTGATCCCACTGGCGGTTATCGGCCTGCTGGAGCGCCACGGCCTCAAAGAGCGCGCCCAGGCGTGGATCGCCAAAATTCGCAGCGCCACCTCCGGACGCCTGCTGATTGTCTACCTCTTCGTGCGTGAAGCCTCGGCGGCGATGGGGCTGACCAGCCTTGGCGGTCATCCGCAGATGGTGCGTCCGCTGCTGGCGCCGATGGCTGAAGGGGCCGCAGAGCAGAAGTATGGCGAGCTGCCGGGAGCAGTGCGCTATCGCCTGCGCGCGATGTCTGCCGCCACCGACAACGTCGGGCTGTTCTTCGGGGAGGATATCTTCGTCGCCTTCGGGGCGATCATCTTTATGCACAACTTTATGCTGGAGTCTGGCGGGATCCAGACCGAGCCGCTGCACATTGCCCTGTGGGGGATCCCGACGGCGATTTGCGCCTTTATCATTCACGCCACCCGGCTATGGCGGCTGGATAAACATCTGGAACGCGAGCTGGCCAAAGTGCAGGGAGAGGCGAAATGAATTTCCAACAGAGTTACCTTTACTGGCTGGCAGGGCTGGTGCTGCTGATTGTCGCGCTAATGTCGTTTCGCGATAAGGCTAACCCGCGCCGGGTGACCACCGGGCTGTTCTGGGGGATTTACGGCCTGATGTTTTTACTCGGCGACTGGACTTACGCCCTGGTCGGGGATAAACGCAGCGTGCATATCGCCGTCGGCGTGGCGGTGGTAGGGCTGGCGCTGATCGCGGGCTTTGGTGGCGTGCGTCTCGGCAGCTATCACCAGCGTCAACCGCAGGAGCGTGAGGCCAGCGCGAAGCGCCTTGGCAACCGGCTGTTCTACCCGGCGCTGGCGATCCCAGTCGTTACCGTGGTGGGCGTGTTGATGTTTAACCATATTCCCGGTCTGCAGGAAGGCTTGTTCGGGCCGGGGAATCACTCGACGCTGGTAACCCTGTTCTCGATGACCGTCGGCTCGCTGATAGGCCTCGGAATGGCGGTGAAGATGACGCATGAGAAAGTGCATCAGCCAATCCAGGAGGCGCGCCGTCTGCTGGACTCCATCGGCTGGGCGTTTATCCTGCCGCAAATCCTCGCCACCCTGGGGCTGCTGTTTACCGCCGCAGGCGTGGGTGACGGTATCTCCTGGCTGACCAAAACCTATCTGGCGGTGGACAGCCGCTTTATCGCCGTTGCGGTGTATGCCATCGGCATGGCGCTGCTGACGATGGTGATGGGGAACGCCTTCGCCGCCTTCCCGATTGTCACCGCCGGAATCGGCATCCCCATTCTGGTTCTGCAGCACGGCGGTAATCCGGCGGTGATGGCGGCGATTGGCATGTTCTCTGGCTACTGCGGCACCCTGATGACGCCAATGGCGGCCAACTTTAACATCGTGCCCGCGGCGCTACTGGAGCTGCCGGATAAAAATGCGGTGATCAAAGCGCAGGTGCCGACAGGCGTGCTCCTGCTGATCACCAACGTGTTCCTGCTGTACTTCCTGATGTTCCTGTAAGGAGAGATGATGCGAACCGTATTAATGACCGGTTTTGACCCTTTTGGCGGAGAGAGTATTAACCCCTCCTGGGAAGTGGTTAAACAGCTGGAAGGGATGCATATTGACGGCTGTCGCGTGGTGACGCGCCAGCTGCCGTGCGTGTTTGGTGAGGCGTTGTCGGTGCTCAATGCCGCCATCGACGAACTCGACCCAACGCTGGTGATTGCCGTGGGGCAGGCGGGCGGGCGGGTTGATGTCACCGTCGAGCGCGTGGGCATCAACGTCGACGACGCGCGCATCGCGGATAATATCGGCCAGCAGCCGGTGGACGTCGCCATTGTGGCGGACGGCCCGGCGGCGTGGTTTAGCACGCTACCCATTAAAGCGATGGTGGCGGCGCTGCGCGAAGCCGGGGTTCCGGCCTCGGTGTCCCAGACTGCCGGGACGTTTGTCTGTAATCACGTGATGTATGGCCTGCTGCATAAGCTGGCGGATAAACCGGGAGCGAAGGGCGGGTTCATCCATATCCCTTATCTGCCCGAGCAGGCGGCAGCCCATCCCGGTGCCCCGAGCATGGCGGCGCAGACGGTGAAGCAGGCGCTGGAGATCGCCATTGCGGTTGGATTACGCCAGACGATGGACATTAAAGCGACTGGCGGTGCAACACACTAAATAAGGATGTAAACATGCCAGAAGGTCCGGAGATCCGCCGTGCAGCGGATAGCCTGGAGGCGGCGATCAAAGGCAAACCACTCACAGAGGTGTGGTTTGCCTTCCCGCAGCTAGCGCCTTACTCGTCACAGCTTGTCGGCCAGACGGTGACGCAGATAGAAACACGCGGCAAAGCGCTGCTGACCCACTTTTCGAATCAGCTGACGCTCTACAGCCATAACCAGCTATACGGCGTCTGGCGGGTGGTTGAGACCGGCGATGAACCGCAAACCACGCGGGTGCTGCGGGTGAAGCTGCAAACCGCAGAGAAAACCGTCCTGCTGTACAGCGCCTCGGACATTGAAATGCTCACCCCGGAACAGCTTACCACCCATCCGTTTCTACAGCGGGTCGGGCCGGACGTGCTGGATGTCCGGCTGACGGCAGAGGATGTCAAAGCGCGGCTGCTGTCGCCCCGGTTTCGCAATCGGCAGTTTTCCGGCCTGCTGCTGGACCAGGCGTTTCTTGCCGGGTTGGGCAACTATCTACGGGTGGAGATCCTTTGGGAGGTGGCGTTGGCGGCGCAGCACAAAGCCGCTCAGCTGAGCGAGGTGCAGCTTGACGCGCTTGCGCAGGCGCTGCTGGCGATCCCGCGCCTGTCGTATACCACGCGCGGGGTGGTGGATGACAATAAGCATCACGGGGCGCTGTTTCGCTTTAAGGTCTTTCATTGGGAGGGTAAACCCTGCGAGCGGTGCGGGGGGGCGATTGAGCGAACTCACCTTTCGTCACGACCATTCTACTGGTGCCCTGGGTGTCAGAAATAAAAAAGCCGGGTGAATCCCGGCTTTTGCATGTTATGGCGTTGTATCAGGCGGTAGTCACCGGTTTAGGGGCTTCTTTCACCTGCGCGTTCGCCAGCATGCGACGCACCGGGACAATCAGCACGATCAGCACCGCGGCACAGATCAGCAGCGCGATGGAGCAGCGGGCGAACAGGTCAGGCAGCATATCCAGCTGATCGGCCTTCACGTGACCGCCAATCAGGCCTGCCGCCAGGTTACCGAGCGCACTGGCACAGAACCACAGGCCCATCATCTGGCCGCGCATTCTCTCCGGTGCCAGCAGGGTCATGGTGGCCAGCCCTATCGGGCTCAGGCACAGTTCACCCAGGGTCAGCATCAGGATACTGCCCACCAGCCACAAGGGGGATACGCCCGCGCCTGCGCCATTAAGGACGTTTTGCGCGGCCAGCATCATCAGGCCAAAGCCGCCGGCAGCAAACAAAATACCGATAACAAACTTGGTGATACTGCCCGGACGCACGTTTTTACGCGCCAGTGCAGGCCATGCCCAGCTGAAGATCGGTGCCAGAATAATAATAAACAGCGCGTTGATGGACTGGAACCACACTGCCGGGATCTCAAAATCACCGATCATGCGGTTGGTGTAATCGTTTGCAAACAGGTTGAATGAGGTCGGTTTCTGTTCGAACGCCGACCAGAAGAAGGCGGCGGAGACCAGCAGGATAAAGCACACCAGCAGCCTGGCGCGCTCTTTGCGGTTCAGCCCGGCAAACACAAACAGCCAGATAAAATACAGCGCCACCGAGACGGCAATGACATACACCAGCACGCTGGCAACCGCCACAGGGTTAATCACAATCACGCCCTGGGCAATCAGCGTCACAATCACCGCCACGCCGACGGCCAGCGCCAGCAGCCATGCGCCCACGCCGTTTTTCTTCGCCACCGGGTTATTCCAGGTGGAGTCGAGGCCCACTTCGCTGTCGTAGCGTTTCATCGCCGGCACGGCAAACAGGCGGAAGATGACTAACGCCACCAGCATTCCGATACCGCCAATACCAAAGCCCCAGTGCCAGCCGTGGGTTTTAATCAGCCAGCCAGAGATCAGCGGCGCGATAAACGACCCCATGTTAATGCCCATATAGAATAGCGAGAAGCCGCCATCACGACGGGCATCGTCTTTCTTGTACAGCGTGCCGACCATCACCGAGATACAGGTCTTGAACAGGCCGGAGCCGAGCACGATAAACATCAGGCCGATAAAGAACAGGCTGCTGCCCATAAAGGCGGAGAGGGCAATCGACAGATGCCCGAGGGCAATCAGAATTGAACCGTACCAGACGGCTTTTTGCTGGCCGAGCCAGTTATCCGCCAGCCAGCCGCCCGGCAGCGCGGCCAGGTACATGCTGCCGGCAAAGATCCCGACGATGGCCGAGGCGTTTTCACGCGCCAGCCCCATGCCGCCGTCGTATACGGTTGCCGCCATAAACAGGATCAGAAGCGGGCGAATGCCGTAGAACGAGAATCGCTCCCACATCTCTGTGAAGAAGAGCGAGCCGAGCGGATAAGGATGGCCGAAGAACGTTCGGCTTTCGTGTTGACTGGCAGAGGTTTGCATAAATACTCCCGAAAGGTATGCCGTGATGTTGGTCGACACTGAAATGTTATTGACCATCGTGATGGGTCTTTCTTTTACATTCAGCGATATATTATTTAACTATTTGATAACCTGCCGGTGGTTTTGTCTAGTACCACCCGGGGGACTTTAAGACGAAAATCCGAGTGATGTCTAGTTTTACGGATTTTATGCTGATGCGCTGCGAAAAATGATTGACGGAGTGTATCGCCGGAATGGCGCAAAAAACGATAAAAAATGGCCGCCCATTGACGGGAGGCCATTTTGGTATTCAGGCACAAAATGCCGGGGCGTTCCCCGGCGTTCTGGCTTAGTGTTTTGCGACGTCGGTTTTGAAGTCGCGCTGGTCGTAGCCGGTATACAGCTGGCGTGGACGCGCAATTTTCATCCCGTCGGTGTGCATTTCGTTCCAGTGCGCAATCCAGCCCACGGTACGGGCCATCGCGAAGATCACGGTGAACATGGAAGACGGAATACCCATTGCTTTCAGGATGATGCCCGAGTAGAAATCGACGTTCGGGTACAGTTTCTTCTCGATAAAGTACGGGTCGTTCAGCGCAATGTGTTCCAGCTCCATCGCCACCTGCAGCAGGTCGTCTTTGGTGCCCAACTCTTTCAGCACTTCATGGCAGGTTTCACGCATTACGGTCGCGCGCGGATCGTAGTTTTTGTAAACACGATGACCAAAGCCCATCAGACGGAAGGAGTCGTTTTTGTCTTTCGCACGACGTACGAATTCTGGAATGTGTTCAACGGAGCTGATCTCTTCCAGCATCTTCAGCGCAGCTTCGTTCGCGCCGCCGTGTGCCGGTCCCCACAGGGAGGCAATGCCCGCAGCGATACAGGCGAACGGGTTCGCGCCTGAAGAGCCTGCGGTACGTACGGTAGAGGTAGAGGCGTTCTGCTCGTGGTCCGCGTGCAGGATCAGAATACGGTCCATGGCGCGTTCCAGCACCGGGTTGATTTCGTACTCTTCACACGGCGTGGCGAACATCATACGCAGGAAGTTACCTGAGTAGGAGAGGTCGTTGCGTGGATAAACGAACGGCTGACCGATGGAGTATTTGTAGCACATCGCCGCCATGGTCGGCATTTTCGACAGCAGACGGAACGCCGCGATATCGCGGTGACGCTGGTTATTTACGTCCAGCGAATCGTGATAGAACGCGGCCAGCGCACCGGTGATGCCGCACATCACGGCCATCGGATGTGAATCGCGACGGAACGCATGGAACAGACGGGTGATCTGCTCATGGATCATGGTGTGGCGGGTTACGGTGGTTTTGAACTCATCGTACTGTTCCTGGCTCGGCTTTTCGCCGTTCAGCAGGATATAGCACACTTCCAGATAGTTGGATTCAGTGGCTAACTGATCGATGGGAAAACCGCGGTGCAGCAGGATACCTTCATCACCGTCGATATAGGTGATTTTGGATTCACAAGATGCGGTAGAGGTGAAACCTGGATCGAAGGTGAAGACACCTTTTGAACCCAGGGTACGGATATCAATAACATCCTGACCGAGCGTGCCTTTTAGCACATCCAGTTCAATAGCAGCGTCACCATTTAGGGTGAGTTTTGCCTTTGTATCAGCCATTTACGGTCTCCTTAGCGCCTTATTGCTTAAGACTGCCCGTATCCCGGATTTGCATTCAGCTGTTTAATCATTGTTACCAGTTTGTTATTGGGCTCGCCGCTCAGCTCACGAGGAGGAAACCTGGGTACAGAGCAATGGCGCTAGCAGGTAAACAAATGAGAAATCAGAGAAGTAACAGCAAATCAGTGTTTGCGCAGTCCGAATTATTCAAACCTGTATATCACTAATAACTGTCCTGATAACTTCGGTCAATACCATCACACTGTTACATAACTTATTCTCAGGTGAAAGAGAGACCTCATAACTTTTGCGCATTATATGCCTTTTCTGGTGACGTTTGTAACAATAATGTTTAACATTTGTCAAATCAGATGATTAAAATTTAAAAAGATGTTGTTATCGTGACTCTGATCACTGTTCGGCATAAAACCCGACAAACTGTATGTAGGTTAATTGTAATGATTTTGTGAACGCCCTATACTGCCGCCAGGTCTCCGGAAAACCCTGCAATCCCGAGCCAACCAGCGTTGTAATGCGTCATTTGAACATCTGGAAGCGATGTTATACATGACGCGTAGTTATATAAAAGGCACGCTGTCTGACCCGCACGCAGTCCGGAGGAAGGAAACAATAAGAACAGCATGTGGGCGTTATTCATGATAAGAAATGTGAAAAAACAAAGACCTGTCAATCTGGATCTGAAAACGATCCGATTCCCTGTAACGGCAATAGCGTCCATCCTTCATCGTGTATCCGGTGTGATCACGTTTGTCGCGGTGGGTATCCTCTTGTGGTTGCTCGGTACCAGCCTCTCGTCTCCGGAAGGATTCCAGCAGGCCTCTGCCATCATGAACGGTTTCTTCGTGAAATTTATCATGTGGGGCATCCTGACCGCGTTGGCCTACCACGTCGTCGTGGGTGTGCGTCATATGCTGATGGATTTTGGTTATCTGGAAGAGACCTTCGAAGCCGGCAAACGAACCGCTAACATTTCATTTGTCATCACTGTCGTGCTTTCACTTCTCGCAGGAGTCCTCGTATGGTAAGCAACGCCTCCGCATTTGGACGCAACGGCGTACATGACTTCATTCTGGTCCGTGCTACCGCCATCGTACTCACGCTCTACATCATCTACATGATCGGTTTCTTTGCCACCAGCGGCGACCTGACGTGGGAAATCTGGACCGGCTTCTTCGGTTCTGCTTTCACCAAAGTCTTCACCCTGCTGGCGCTGTTTTCCATTCTGATCCACGCCTGGATCGGCATGTGGCAGGTACTGACCGATTACGTTAAACCCCTGGCTATTCGCCTGCCTCTGCAGCTGGCAATCGTGGTTGCACTGGTGGTTTACGTTATTTATGGATTCGTTGTGGTGTGGGGTGTGTGATGAAACTGCCAGTCAGAGAATTTGATGCTGTCGTGATTGGTGCCGGTGGCGCAGGTATGCGCGCGGCACTGCAAATTTCCCAGAGCGGCCAGACCTGTGCGCTGCTCTCTAAAGTGTTCCCGACCCGTTCCCATACCGTTTCTGCGCAGGGTGGCATCACCGTGGCGCTCGGTAATACCCATGAAGATAACTGGGAATGGCACATGTATGACACGGTAAAAGGCTCCGATTACATCGGTGACCAGGACGCCATCGAATATATGTGTAAAACCGGCCCGGAAGCGATTCTGGAGCTGGACCATATGGGTCTGCCTTTCTCCCGTCTGGAAGACGGCACCATCTATCAGCGTCCGTTTGGCGGCCAGTCGAAGAACTTCGGCGGCGAGCAGGCGGCACGTACTGCAGCGGCAGCGGACCGTACCGGTCACGCGCTGTTGCACACCCTGTATCAGCAAAACCTGAAAAACCACACCACCATCTTCTCCGAGTGGTATGCGCTGGATCTGGTTAAAAACGAAGATGGCGCAGTGGTCGGGTGTACCGCCCTGTGTATCGAAACCGGTGAAGTGGTTTACTTCAAAGCCCGCGCCACCGTGCTGGCAACCGGCGGCGCAGGCCGTATTTACCAGTCCACCACTAACGCCCATATCAACACCGGTGACGGCGTCGGTATGGCGATCCGCGCTGGCGTGCCGGTGCAGGATATGGAGATGTGGCAGTTCCACCCAACCGGTATCGCCGGTGCGGGCGTGCTGGTGACAGAAGGCTGTCGCGGTGAAGGTGGCTACCTGCTGAACAAACACGGCGAGCGCTTTATGGAGCGTTATGCCCCGAATGCGAAAGACCTGGCGGGTCGTGACGTGGTGGCACGTTCCATCATGATCGAAATCCGTGAAGGTCGCGGCTGCGACGGTCCGTGGGGCCCGCATGCCAAACTGAAGCTCGACCATCTGGGTAAAGAGGTTCTGGAATCCCGCCTGCCGGGCATCCTGGAGCTGTCCCGTACCTTTGCTCACGTTGACCCGGTGAAAGAGCCGATCCCGGTTATCCCAACCTGCCACTACATGATGGGCGGAATTCCGACCAAAGTGAGCGGCCAGGCGCTGACCGTGAACGAGCAGGGCGAAGACGTGGTGATCCCGGGCCTGTTCGCGGTAGGTGAAATTGCCTGCGTATCGGTTCATGGTGCCAACCGTCTGGGCGGTAACTCGCTGCTCGACCTGGTGGTGTTTGGTCGTGCAGTCGGTCTGCATTTGCAGGAATCCATCGCCGAACAGGGCGACCTGCGTGATGCTACCGAAGCCAATATCGAGGCCTCTCTTGAACGTCTGAATCGCTGGAACGGTAACCGTAACGGCGAAGATCCGGTGGAAATCCGCAAAGCGTTGCAGGCGTGCATGCAGAACAACTTCTCGGTATTCCGCGAAGGTGATGCGATGGCGAAAGGGCTTGAAGAACTGAAAGTGATCCGCGAGCGTCTGAAAAATGCCCGTCTGGACGACACCTCCAGTGAATTCAACACCCAGCGCGTCGAGTGCCTGGAGCTGGATAACCTGATGGAAACCGCCTTTGCAACAGCGGTCTCTGCAAACTTCCGTACCGAAAGCCGTGGCGCGCATAGCCGCTTCGACTTCCCGGAAAGGGACGATGAAAACTGGCTGTGTCATTCCCTGTATCTGCCAGAGTCGGAATCCATGACGCGACGTGAAGTCAACATGGAACCGAAACTGCGTCCGGCGTTCCCGCCGAAGATTCGTACTTACTAATGCGGAGACAGGATAATGAAACTCGAATTCTCAGTTTATCGTTATAACCCGGATGTAGATGACGCTCCGCATATGCAGGATTACACCCTGGAAGCGGAAGAAGGCCGTGACATGATGCTGCTGGATGCCTTAATGCAGCTGAAAGAAAAAGATCCGACACTGTCATTTCGTCGTTCCTGCCGTGAAGGGGTGTGTGGCTCCGACGGTCTGAACATGAATGGCAAAAACGGTCTGGCCTGTATCACCCCGATCTCCGCGCTCCAGCGTGCCGGTCAGAAAATCGTCATTCGCCCGCTGCCTGGCCTGCCAGTGGTGCGCGATTTGGTGGTGGACATGGGGCAATTCTATGCACAATATGAGAAGATTAAGCCTTACTTGTTGAATAATGGGCAAAATCCACCCGCTCGTGAGCATTTGCAGTCGCCCGAGCAGCGTGAAAAACTCGATGGCCTGTATGAGTGTATTCTCTGTGCATGTTGTTCGACGTCCTGCCCGTCATTCTGGTGGAACCCGGACAAGTTTGTCGGCCCGGCTGGCCTGCTGGCCGCGTATCGCTTCCTGATTGACAGCCGCGATACCGAAACCGACAGCCGTCTTGAAGGGCTGAGTGATGCTTTCAGCGTATTCCGCTGCCATAGCATCATGAACTGCGTCAGTGTATGTCCGAAGGGGCTGAACCCGACGCGCGCCATCGGCCACATTAAGTCGATGCTGTTGCAGCGCAGTGCCTGAGTAACAAGAGGGGAGCGCGTTTCCCCTCACCCAGACCCTCTCCCCACAGGGGAGAGGGGATAGATTGCAGAAACCTTTAAAAACTGCCCTGAACTACTCTGAAGTCCAGACAGTTTCTAAAGGTTCCTTCGCGGGCCGCACAAGAGCTCGCAGGTGAACCCCGGCACGTACACGCGGTGTACGTGGTAGTTTCTACGGCGAAATAAGCATAAACATGCTTAAGGGATCACGATGCAGAACGGCGCAATGAAAGCCTGGCTGGACTCTTCTTTCCTCTCTGGTGCGAACCAAAGCTGGATTGAGCAGCTCTATGAAGACTTCTTAACCGATCCTGACTCAGTGGACGCTAACTGGCGTTCCATGTTCCAGCAGTTACCTGGAACGGGAGTCAAACCGGATCAATTCCATTCCAAAACACGTGATTATTTCCGTCGTCTGGCGAAGGATGCCTCACGTTACTCTTCCGCCATTTCTGACCCTGACACCAACGCGAAGCAGGTTAAAGTCCTGCAGCTGATCAACGCCTATCGATTCCGCGGCCATCAGCATGCGAACCTCGATCCACTGGGATTGTGGCAGCAGGAGCGCGTGGCGGATTTAGACCCGGCTTATCACGATCTGACCGAAGCTGATTTCCAGGACAGCTACAACGTGGGTTCTTTCGCTATCGGCAAAGACACGATGAAGCTGGGCGAACTGCTGGAAGCGCTGAAGCAAACCTACTGCGGGTCGATCGGTGCGGAATACATGCACATCACCTCAACCGAAGAGAAACGCTGGATCCAACAGCGCATCGAGTCGGTTGCCGGTAAATCCACCTTCAATGCCGATGAGAAGAAACGCTTCCTCAACGAACTGACCGCAGCTGAAGGGCTGGAGCGCTACCTTGGCGCCAAATTCCCGGGGGCAAAACGCTTTTCGCTGGAAGGCGGCGATGCGCTGGTGCCGATGCTGAAAGAGCTGATCCGCCATGCGGGCAACAGCGGCACCCGTGAAGTGGTGCTGGGTATGGCGCACCGTGGTCGTCTGAACGTACTGATCAACGTGCTGGGTAAAAAGCCGCAGGATCTGTTCGACGAGTTCGCGGGCAAACATAAAGAACACCTCGGTACCGGTGACGTGAAGTACCACATGGGCTTCTCATCGGATATCGAAACTAAAGGCGGCCTGGTTCACATGGCGCTGGCGTTTAACCCGTCGCACCTTGAGATCGTCAGTCCGGTCGTTATCGGCTCCGTGCGCGCGCGTCTGGACCGTCTGGACGAGCCAAGCAGCAATAAAGTGCTGCCAATCACCATTCACGGTGATGCGGCGATCACCGGTCAGGGCGTGGTTCAGGAAACGCTGAACATGTCCAAAGCGCGGGGTTACGAAGTGGGCGGTACCGTTCGCATCGTGATCAACAACCAGGTGGGCTTCACCACCTCGAATCCGCTGGATGCGCGTTCCACCCCGTACTGCACCGACATTGGTAAAATGGTGCAGGCGCCGATCTTCCACGTGAATGCGGATGACCCGGAAGCGGTCGCATTTGTTACCCGTCTGGCGCTGGACTTCCGTAACACCTTTAAGCGTGATGTGCTTATCGATCTGTTCTGCTATCGCCGTCATGGCCATAACGAAGCGGACGAGCCAAGTGCAACTCAGCCACTGATGTATCAGAAAATCAAAAAGCATCCGACTCCGCGCAAAATCTATGCTGACAAGCTGGAAGCGGACAAGATCGTCACGCTGGAAGATGCGACCGAGATGGTCAATCTGTACCGTGACGCGCTGGATGCAGGCGAATGTGTGGTGAAAGAGCTGCGACCGATGAACATGCACTCCTTTACCTGGTCGCCGTACCTCAACCACGACTGGGATGAGAGCTACCCGAACAAGGTCGAGATGAAGCGTCTGCAGGAGCTGGCGAAACGCATCAGCACCGTACCAGAAGCTATCGAAATGCAGTCCCGCGTGCAGAAAATCTACACTGACCGTCAGTCAATGGCGGCTGGCGAGAAGCTGTTTGACTGGGGCGGTGCAGAAAACCTGGCCTACGCAACCCTGGTTGACGAAGGCATTCCGGTGCGTCTGTCGGGCGAAGATGCGGGCCGCGGCACCTTCTTCCACCGTCACGCCGTGGTGCACAACCAGACCAACGGTTCAACCTACACCCCGCTGCAGCACGTGCATAACGGTCAGGGCCAGTTCAAGGTCTGGGACTCCGTGCTGTCTGAAGAAGCGGTGCTGGCATTCGAATACGGTTACGCCACCGCAGAACCGCGCACCCTGACCATCTGGGAAGCGCAGTTCGGTGACTTTGCCAACGGTGCGCAGGTGGTTATCGACCAGTTCATCAGCTCCGGCGAGCAGAAGTGGGGCCGTATGTGTGGCCTGGCGATGCTGCTGCCGCACGGCTATGAAGGGCAGGGCCCGGAGCACTCCTCCGCCCGTCTCGAGCGATATCTGCAACTGTGCGCCGAGCAGAACATGCAGGTTTGTGTTCCGTCTACCCCGGCACAGGTTTATCACATGCTGCGTCGTCAGGCGCTGCGCGGGATGCGCCGTCCGCTGGTGGTGATGTCTCCGAAATCACTGCTGCGTCATCCGTTAGCCGTGTCTACGCTGGATGAGCTGGCAAACGGCACCTTCATGCCAGCGATTGGCGAGATTGATGACCTGGATCCGCAGGCGGTGAAACGTGTGGTGATGTGTTCTGGTAAGGTTTATTACGATCTGCTGGAGCAGCGTCGCAAGAATGGCCAGAAAGATGTCGCTATTGTGCGTATCGAGCAGCTGTATCCGTTCCCGCATCAGGCGATGCAGGAAGCGTTAAAACCTTATGCTCACGTGCATGATTTTGTCTGGTGCCAGGAAGAGCCCCTCAACCAGGGCGCATGGTACTGTAGCCAGCATCATTTCCGTGAAGTGATTCCATTTGGGTCCGCTCTGCGTTACGCAGGTCGCCCGGCCTCTGCCTCTCCGGCGGTAGGATATATGTCCGTTCACCAGAAGCAGCAGCAAGATCTGGTCAATGACGCGCTGAACGTCGATTAATTAAAGGATAAATAATGAGTAGCGTAGATATTCTTGTTCCCGACCTGCCTGAGTCCGTTGCCGATGCAACCGTTGCGACCTGGCACAAAAAACCGGGCGATGTCGTCAAGCGTGACGAAGTGCTGGTAGAAATCGAAACTGACAAAGTGGTACTGGAAGTACCGGCTTCGGCGGATGGCATTCTGGATGCAGTCCTGGAAGATGAAGGCACTACCGTGACCTCTCGCCAGATCCTCGGTCGCCTGCGTGAAGGCAACAGTGCGGGCAAAGAGTCCAGCGCAAAAACTGAAGAGAAAGCGTCTACGCCGGCCCAGCGCCAGCAGGCTTCTCTGTCCGAGCAGAACAACGATGCCCTGAGCCCGGCGATCCGTCGCCTGCTGGCAGAGCACAACCTTGACGCGGCGGCCATTAAAGGCACCGGCGTTGGCGGCCGTCTGACCCGTGAAGATGTGGATAAACATCTGGCTAAAGCCCCGGCGCAAGCCGAAGCTAAAGCCCCGGCTGCAGCAGCTCCGACTGCACAGCCTGCTCTGGGCGCGCGCAGCGAAAAACGCGTTCCGATGACCCGTCTGCGTAAGCGTGTGGCTGAGCGTCTGCTGGAAGCGAAAAACTCCACCGCGATGCTGACCACCTTCAACGAAGTCAACATGAAGCCAATCATGGACCTGCGTAAGCAGTACGGTGACGCGTTTGAGAAACGGCACGGTATCCGTCTGGGCTTTATGTCCTTCTACGTCAAAGCGGTTGTTGAAGCGCTGAAACGCTACCCGGAAGTTAACGCCTCTATCGATGGCGAAGATGTGGTGTATCACAACTACTTCGACGTCAGCATGGCGGTATCTACCCCGCGCGGCCTGGTGACCCCGGTTCTGCGTGACGTGGATACCCTGGGCATGGCGGACGTTGAGAAAGGCATTAAAGAGCTGGCACTGAAAGGCCGCGACGGCAAGCTGACAGTTGAAGATCTGACCGGCGGTAACTTCACCATTACCAACGGCGGCGTATTCGGTTCGCTGATGTCTACCCCGATCATCAACCCACCGCAGAGCGCGATCCTGGGCATGCACGCCATCAAAGATCGTCCGATGGCGGTTGACGGTAAAGTCGAGATCCTGCCGATGATGTATCTGGCGCTCTCTTACGATCACCGTCTGATCGATGGCCGCGAGTCCGTGGGCTTCCTGGTGGCAATTAAAGAGCTGCTGGAAGATCCGACCCGTCTGCTGCTGGACGTATAGTTTTCGTAGTCTTGCCCGGCGGCGCGTTGTCAGCCGGGCCTATAAAAGCATGACCTCACGATTACCCTGAAGGATGGATAGAACACATGAACTTACATGAATATCAGGCTAAACAGCTGTTTGCCCGGTATGGCTTACCGGCTCCGGTGGGTTATGCCTGCAATACCCCACGTGAAGCAGAAGAAGCCGCATCAAAAATCGGCGCGGGTCCTTGGGTTGTTAAATGTCAGGTTCACGCTGGTGGCCGCGGTAAAGCGGGTGGTGTGAAGGTCGTTAACAGTAAAGAAGAGATCCGCGCATTTGCTGAGCATTGGCTGGGCAAACGTCTGGTGACCTACCAGACAGACGCAAGCGGCCAGCCGGTTAACCAGATCCTGGTTGAAGCGGCGACCGACATTGCAAAAGAACTGTACCTCGGCGCAGTGGTAGACCGTAGCTCCCGTCGCGTGGTGTTTATGGCCTCTACCGAAGGCGGCGTGGAAATCGAAAAAGTGGCGGAAGAGACCCCGCACCTGATCCACAAAGTGGCTATCGATCCGCTGGCAGGCCCAATGCCTTACCAGGGACGCGAGCTGGCATTCAAACTGGGTCTGGAAGGCAAGCTGGTTCAGCAGTTCACTAAGATCTTCATGGGTCTGGCAAACATCTTCCTGGAGCGCGACCTGGCGCTGATCGAAATCAACCCGCTGGTGATCACTAAGCAGGGCGATTTGATCTGCCTCGACGGCAAGCTGGGCGCTGACGGCAATGCGCTGTTCCGCCAGGCGGATCTGCGCGAAATGCGCGACCAGTCTCAGGAAGATCCACGTGAAGCGCAGGCTGCACAGTGGGAACTGAACTACGTGGCACTCGATGGCAACATCGGTTGCATGGTTAACGGTGCGGGCCTGGCAATGGGCACCATGGACATCGTTAAGCTGCACGGCGGTGAGCCGGCCAACTTCCTCGACGTAGGCGGTGGCGCAACCAAAGAGCGCGTGACCGAAGCCTTCAAAATCATTCTCTCCGATGACAACGTCAAAGCCGTTCTGGTTAACATCTTCGGCGGCATCGTGCGTTGCGACCTGATCGCCGACGGTATCATCGGTGCGGTAGAAGAAGTGGGCGTTAACGTCCCGGTGGTGGTGCGTCTGGAAGGTAACAACGCTGAACTCGGCGCGAAAAAACTGGCTGACAGCGGCCTGAATATTATTGCAGCGAAAAGTCTGACGGATGCCGCTCAGCAGGTAGTTGCCGCAGTGGAGGGGAAATAATGTCCGTTTTAATTAATAAAGACACGAAGGTCATCTGCCAGGGCTTTACCGGCAGCCAGGGTTCATTCCACTCTGAGCAGGCGATTGCATACGGTACGCAAATGGTTGGCGGCGTCACCCCAGGCAAAGGCGGCACCACGCATCTGGGCCTGCCGGTGTTCAACACCGTGCGTGAAGCTGTAGAAGCGACAGGCGCAACCGCGACCGTTATCTACGTTCCGGCTCCGTTCTGTAAAGACTCCATTCTGGAAGCGATCGACGCAGGCATCAAACTGATCATCACCATCACCGAAGGCATCCCTACGCTGGATATGCTGACCGTGAAAGTGAAGCTGGATGAAGCTGGCGTACGCATGATTGGCCCGAACTGCCCAGGTGTGATCACCCCAGGCGAATGTAAAATCGGCATCATGCCGGGTCACATTCACAAGCCGGGCAAAGTGGGCATCGTTTCCCGCTCCGGTACGTTGACCTATGAAGCGGTTAAGCAGACCACCGACTACGGTTTCGGCCAGTCCACCTGTGTGGGCATCGGCGGCGACCCGATCCCGGGCTCTAACTTCATCGACATCCTGAAGCTGTTCCAGGAAGACCCGCAGACTGAAGCCATCGTGATGATCGGTGAAATCGGCGGTAGCGCAGAAGAAGAAGCGGCTGCGTACATTAAAGATCACGTTACCAAACCGGTTGTTGGCTACATCGCCGGTGTAACGGCGCCGAAAGGCAAACGTATGGGCCACGCGGGCGCTATCATCGCGGGCGGCAAAGGCACTGCGGACGAGAAGTTCGCAGCGCTGGAAGCAGCAGGCGTGAAAACCGTTCGCAGCCTGGCGGATATCGGCGAAGCGCTGAAATCCATCATTAAGTAAATCCTCTCTGCTCCCCGTGCGGGGAGCTTTGACATAATAATGTCTGTTTCGACATGGTTGGCCATCGTAAGGTGGCCTTTTTTTATTTTTGCCCGCTAACAAAATGATAACAGTGCGGTGTTAAGTCCAATGGAATTAAAAGTAAAATATTTGTTATTAAAAGTTCAGATATAAGCAAACTGGAAACTTGCTGGTAAGTTACTACGCTTAATGGTTTGCCTTTTATTAAAATACTTCGCCCACCTCACGTTAATTTAAATCACCTTTATTTATATTTCAGAGCTGATTCAATAACCATTGGCGCATAACGCCAACATAAAGTTAACAAAAAAATCATCAGATTTACCATCAAGAAACACCTTTAACACCACGGCTCAAGATTGATTTATATCAATATTTAATGCCTGGAAAAGGGCTTCAAAAGACGTTAAATTGTTCCCGATCAAACTGGTCGAAAAGTGATAAATTCGCTATATGTTGATCACCGTCGTAAAACGTCAATCTCTTTCAATAAAAACCTGTTTATTGTAAGGGCTTTGCAGCGTAATATATTTGCGGGATCAATTTGAGTTTTTTATTAACGCATCTGTAACCTTTCATCATGGCTTTTTCCTCCTGCGAAGATGAAGTAAAGAAGAAAGGGTGCTGATAACTTTTGTATTGGGGCATGTGTGTGAATCCTTTCTAACGGGGTTCATTCTCGGAGTCTTCATGCGATGAGCAAGGAGTCATGATGTTAGATGTAGTCGAACTGTCGCGCTTACAGTTTGCCTTGACCGCGATGTACCACTTCCTGTTTGTGCCACTGACGCTCGGTATGGCGTTCCTGCTGGCCATCATGGAAACGGTGTACGTCCTTTCCGGCAAACAGATTTATAAAGATATGACCAAATTCTGGGGCAAGTTGTTTGGTATCAACTTCGCTCTGGGTGTGGCAACCGGCCTGACCATGGAGTTCCAGTTCGGGACTAACTGGTCCTACTATTCCCACTACGTCGGGGATATCTTCGGTGCGCCGCTGGCCATTGAAGGTCTGATGGCCTTCTTCCTCGAATCCACCTTTGTAGGTCTGTTCTTCTTCGGCTGGGATCGTCTGAGTAAAGTTCAGCACATGGCGGTGACCTGGCTGGTCGCGTTGGGCTCCAACCTGTCCGCACTGTGGATCCTGGTGGCCAACGGCTGGATGCAGAACCCGATCGCGTCTGACTTCAACTTCGAAACCATGCGTATGGAGATGGTCAGCTTCTCCGAACTGGTGCTGAACCCGGTCGCCCAGGTGAAATTCGTTCACACTGTGGCGTCTGGCTATGTCTGCGGCGCGATGTTCGTGCTGGGCATCAGCGCCTACTACATGCTGCGTGGCCGTGACTTCGCCTTTGCAAAACGCTCTTTCGCCATCGCTGCAAGCTTTGGTATGGCGGCAATCCTCTCCGTTATCGTGCTGGGTGATGAATCCGGTTACGAAATGGGTGACGTGCAGAAAACCAAACTGGCCGCTATCGAAGCCGAATGGGAAACCCAACCGGCTCCGGCGGCGTTCACCCTGTTTGGTATTCCTGATCAGGATGCGCAGGAAAACCATTTTGCCATTCAGATCCCTTATGCGCTGGGCATCATTGCCACTCGCTCTGTGGACACGCCGGTTATCGGATTGAAAGATCTGCTGGTGCAGCATGAAGAACGTATCCGTAACGGGATGAAAGCCTATTCCCTGCTGGAGCAACTGCGTTCAGGTACCACCGACCCGTCCGTACGCGATCAGTTTAACGACGTGAAGAAGGACCTGGGTTACGGTCTGCTGCTGAAACGCTATACCCCGAACGTCTCTGACGCGACGGAAGCGCAAATTCAAATGGCAACCAAAGACTCGATTCCACGCGTGGCGCCGTTGTACTTTGCTTTCCGTATCATGGTTGGCTGCGGCATCATCATGCTGTTGATCATTGGCGCCTCCTTCTGGTCGGTGATTCGTAACCGTATCGGTCAGCGTAAGTGGCTGCTGCGTGCGGCGCTGTATGGTATGCCATTACCGTGGATCGCCATCGAGTCCGGCTGGTTTGTTGCAGAGTATGGCCGTCAGCCATGGGCGATCGGTGAGGTACTACCAACCGCGGTGGCGAACTCGTCTCTGACAGCCGGCGATCTGATTTTCTCGATGTTGCTGATTTGCGGTCTGTACACCCTGTTCCTGGTGGCTGAATTGTTCCTGATGTTCAAATTCGCACGCCTTGGTCCAAGCAGCCTGAAAACCGGTCGCTACCACTACGAGCAGTCCACCGTGGCTTCTCAGCCGGCACGCTAAGACAGGAGTCGTCAAATGATCGATTATGAAGTATTGCGTTTTATCTGGTGGCTGCTGATCGGTATTCTGCTGATTGGTTTTGCGGTCACTGACGGTTTCGACATGGGGGTGGGCATGCTCACCCGCTTCCTCGGTCGTAATGACACCGAGCGTCGAATTATGATTAACTCCATCGCCCCGCACTGGGACGGTAACCAGGTGTGGCTGATCACCGCTGGCGGCGCGCTGTTCGCGGCCTGGCCAATGGTTTATGCCGCGGCGTTCTCGGGTTTCTACGTGGCGATGATTCTGGTGCTGGCCGCGTTGTTCTTCCGTCCGGTAGGCTTTGACTACCGCTCGAAGATTGAAGATCCACGCTGGCGCAACATGTGGGACTGGGGCATCTTCATCGGTAGCTTCGTGCCACCGTTGGTGATTGGCGTGGCGTTCGGCAACCTGCTGCAGGGCGTGCCGTTCCACCTCGATGAATATATGCGCCTGTACTATACCGGCAACTTCTTCCAGCTACTGAACCCGTTTGGTCTGCTGGCAGGTGTCGTCAGCGTGGCGATGATCCTGACCCAGGGCGCGACCTATCTGCAGATGCGTACCGTGGGCGAACTTCATCTGCGCTCTCGTGCGGTTTCTCAGGTTGCGGCGCTGGTTACCTTGGTAGGCTTCGCACTGGCTGGCGTCTGGGTGATGTTCGGCATCGACGGTTATGTCGTGACCTCGGCGATTAACCACGCTGCGCCGTCGAACCCGCTGACCAAAGAAGTGGCGCGTCAGGCTGGTGCATGGCTGGTGAACTTCAATAATATGCCAGCGCTGTGGGCTATCCCGGCACTGGGCGTTGTGCTGCCGCTGCTGACCCTGCTGACCTCTCGCATGGAAAAAGGCGCATGGGCGTTCGTCTTCTCTTCACTGACGCTGGCGTGCATCATCCTGACGTCCGGTATCGCGATGTTCCCGTTCGTGATGCCTTCCAGCACCATGATGAATGCCAGCCTGACCATGTGGGATGCCACCTCTAGCCAGATGACGCTGAATCTGATGACCTTCGTGGCGGCCGTGTTCGTACCGATTATTCTGGCCTACACCGCCTGGTGTTACTGGAAAATGTTCGGTCGTATCACGAAAGAACATATCGAAAGCAATACCCACTCTATGTATTAAGGAAGGAGCTGAATATGTGGTATTTCGCATGGATTTTAGGAACGCTTCTGGCCTGTGCATTTGGAGTGATTACCGCCCTGGCGCTTGAGCACGTTGAAGCGGCTAAAGCAGGTGAAGAAAAACACTGATGAATATTATCGCAACGTTGTATGCGGTAATGGACAAGCGCCCGTTAAGGGCGCTTTCCTTAGTGATGGCCTTACTGCTGGCGGGTTGTATGTTCTGGGATCCGTCGCGCTTTGCGGCGAAGACCAGCGAGCTGGAAATCTGGCACGGCTTCCTCATGATGTGGGCGGTCTGCGCCGGGGTGATCCACGGCGTAGGTTTTCGTCCGAAAGCCGTTCACTGGCAGGGCATCTTCTGTCCGCTGATTGCCGATATCATTTTACTGGTCGGTCTGATTTTCTTTTTCAACTGAATAAGAATCATCCGTTAAAATTATGGGCTTACCCTGGCCCATAAATATTTACTCTCCGTTTACCTTCTCCCATTCCAAACCACCTTCCCCGCGCGTATAGTAACGACGTTTAAAAGCGCTAACTTTTGTTGCATTACCGGGATGTAAAGTGAATACAACGCTGTTTCGATGGCCGGTTCGTGTCTACTACGAAGACACTGATGCCGGTGGTGTGGTTTATCACGCCAGCTACGTTGCTTTTTATGAACGGGCACGCACTGAGATGCTGCGCCATCATCACTTCAGCCAGCAGGTTTTGTTGGCCGAGCGCGTTGCCTTCGTGGTACGCAAGATGACGCTGGAGTATTTTGCACCTGCCAGACTCGACGATATGCTCGAAGTCCAAACGGAAATAACATCAATGCGCGGAACCTCACTGGTTTTCACGCAGCGGATCGTCAATGCAGAGAACCAGGTACTGAACGAAGCTGAAGTCCTGATTGTTTGTGTTGATCCACTCATCATGAAGCCTCGTGCGCTTCCTAAGTCTATTGTCGCGGAGTTTAAGCAGTGACTGACATGAATATCCTTGATTTGTTCCTGAAGGCTAGCCTTCTGGTTAAACTTATCATGTTCATTTTGATTGGCTTTTCAATCGCATCCTGGGCCATCATCATCCAGAGAACCCGTATCCTCAATGCGGCAACCCGTGAAGCGGAAGCCTTTGAAGATAAGTTCTGGTCTGGTATCGAACTTTCACGTTTGTACCAGGAGAGCCAGGGACGCCGTGAGAACCTTTCCGGCTCCGAGCAAATGTTCTATAGCGGCTTTAAAGAGTTCGCCCGTTTGCACCGTGCCAACAACCATGCGCCTGAAGCGGTCGTTGAAGGGGCGGCACGTGCCATGCGCATCTCAATGAACCGTGAGCTGGAAACGCTGGAAACGCATATTCCGTTCCTCGGCACCGTGGGTTCCATCAGTCCGTACATCGGTCTGTTTGGTACCGTCTGGGGGATCATGCATGCCTTTATCGCCCTGGGTGCGGTAAAACAGGCGACGCTGCAAATGGTGGCACCGGGTATCGCAGAAGCGCTGATCGCGACCGCTATTGGTCTGTTCGCCGCCATTCCAGCGGTTATGGCGTATAACCGCCTGAACCAGCGTGTGAACAAACTGGAACTGAATTACGACAACTTTATGGAAGAGTTCACCGCGATTCTGCACCGCCAGGCGTTTACCAGCACCGAGAGCAACAAGGGGTAAACCATGGCCAGACAGCGTGGACGGGGTCGTCGTGAACTAAAGTCCGAAATCAACATTGTACCGCTGCTGGACGTTTTGCTGGTGTTGCTGCTTATTTTTATGGCAACAGCGCCAATCATTACGCAGAGCGTTGAGGTTGATCTGCCGGATGCGACAGAATCTCAGGCCGTAAGCAGCAATGACAACCCACCGGTTATCATTGAAGTTTCCGGAGTAGGGCAGTACAGCGTGGTGGTTGAAAAAGATCGTCTGGATCAACTGCCGCCGGAGCAGGTCATTGCCGAAGCGCAACGACGTCTGCAGGCGGATCCGAAAACGGTCTTCTTGATCGGTGGTGCTAAAGACGTGCCTTACGATGAAATTATTAAAGCGCTGAACCTGTTGCATAGCGCAGGCGTCAAGTCAGTTGGCTTGATGACGCAGCCTATTTGATCATCTGCGTACACAACAGAGTTTTTGGGAACCCATAGTGTCAAAGGCAACCGAACAAAACGATAAGCTTAAACGGGCGATAATTGTCTCTGCCGTGCTGCATATCATTCTTTTTGCGGCACTGATCTGGAGTTCGTTCGATGAGCATATGGATGCTGCTGCGGGCGGAGGAGGCGGTTCATCCATCGATGCCGTGATGGTCGATCCCGGCGCGGTGGTGCAGAACTATAACCGTCAGCAACAGCAGCAGGCGAGTGCAAAACGTGCTGAAGAGCAACGCGAAAAACAGGCGCAACAGCAAGCGGAAGAGCTGCGTGAAAAGCAGGCCGCCGAGCAGGAACGTCTGAAGCAGCTCGAGAAAGATCGTTTGCAGGCGCAGGAAGCGGCGAAAGAGCAGGCGGAGCAGCAGAAGCAGGCTGAAAACGCGGCGAAGAAAGCGCAGGAGCAGCAAAAGCAGGCGGAAGAAGCTGCAGCGAAAGCGGCAGCGGACGCAAAAGCGCAGGCTGATGCGCAGGCGAAGCAAGCAGCCGATGCTGCGAAGCAAGCCGCTGAAGCCGCCAAAAAAGCGGCAGCCGATGCACAAAAAGTCGCGGAAGCTGCAGCCGCGAAAGCCGCTGCTGATGCGCAGAAGAAAGTAGAAGCAGAGGCCGCTAAAAAAGCCGCTGCTGACGCGCAGAAAAAAGCCGAAGCAGACGCCGCCAAAAAAGCGGCTCAGGAGGCTGAGAAGAAAGCCACTGCCGAGGCGGCTAAAAAGGCTGCAGCAGCAGAAAAAGCCGCTGCGGACAAAGCGGCTGCTGAACAAGCCGCGGCTGATAAAAAGGCCGCTGCAGCAGAAAAAGCAGCAGCGGATAAAAAAGCCGCTGCAGCTGAAAAAGCCGCTGCCGGTAAAGCCGCCGCAGCCAAGAAAGCGGCTGCTGAAAAAGCTGCCGCGTCTGACGTTGACGACCTGTTCGGTGATTTAAGTTCAGGTAAGAATGCGCCGAAAGGCAGCAACAGCGGTAGCGCAGGGGGTGCTTCTCCTGCTAAAGGAAGTAAGCCGGGGCAGGGCGGTGCATCTCAGGCGGAGATTGCCTCGTATATTGCACAGGTTCAGGCCGCCATTCGTGGGCATCTGTACGACTGGGATAGCTTCCAGGGGAAAACCTGTACGTTACGCGTCAATCTGAGCGCGGATGGGACTATCCTTAGCGTCAAGCAAGAGGGTGGCGATCCGGCATTCTGTCAGCAGATGCTGTCTGCAACCAGCAGGATGACTAAGTTCCCGAAACCGCCTTCTCAGGCTGTGTTTGAAACGTTCAAAAACGCACCACTGGACTTCAAACCATAGGTTATATTTTCCCCGTGCGAACGGGGAAAATAGACCCGGTTAGAGTCACAGAGTTCTGGTAGTTTTGTCGAATTGAGTTTGTTAACATTCTGCTAAATTATCGCGGGTAAGGTTACCCGGGTATGGGAGACATGATGAAGCAGGCATTACGTGTTGCAGTAAGTTTCTTTATGCTGTGGGCAGCCGTGCTGCACGCAGAAGTGCGTATCGAGATCACCCAAGGGGTGGACTCGGCGCGTCCGATTGGCGTGGTTCCGTTCCAGTGGGCAGGCCCTGGTGCAGCACCTGAAGACGTGGGTGGCATCGTTGCTGCTGACCTGCGTAACAGCGGTAAATTTAATCCGTTAGACCGTTCTCGTCTGCCGCAGCAGCCGGGCACTGCCGCCGAGTTGCAGCCAGCAGCATGGTCTGCGCTGGGTATTGATGCCGTGGTCGTGGGTCAGGTTACCCCGAACGCGGACGGCGGTTACACCGTGGCCTACCAGCTGGTAGACACCGGTGGCGCACCGGGTACCGTACTGGCGCAGAACAGCTACAAAGTGAACAAGCAGTGGCTGCGCTATGCCGGTCACACCGCCAGTGATGAAGTGTTCGAGAAGCTGACCAGCATTAAAGGCGCTTTCCGTACCCGTATCGCTTACGTTGTACAGACCAACGGTGGTCAGTTCCCGTATGAACTGCGCGTGTCTGACTACGATGGTTACAACCAGTTCACCGTTCACCGTTCACCACAGCCGCTGATGTCACCGGCCTGGTCTCCGGACGGCTCTAAACTGGCTTACGTCACCTTCGAAAGCGGGCGTTCTGCGCTGGTTATCCAGACGCTGGCGAATGGCGCAGTGCGTCAGGTTGCTTCATTCCCACGTCACAACGGCGCACCGGCGTTCTCGCCTGACGGTTCCAAACTGGCGTTTGCCCTGTCTAAAACCGGTAGCCTGAACCTGTACGTGATGGATATCGGCTCCGGCCAGATCCGCCAGGTCACTGATGGTCGCAGCAACAACACCGAACCAACCTGGTTCCCGGACAGCCAGAACCTGGCGTTTACCTCTGACCAGGCCGGTCGTCCGCAAGTGTATAAAGTTAATGTTAACGGCGGTGCTCCGCAGCGTATCACCTGGGAAGGTTCACAGAACCAGGATGCTGACGTCAGTGCTGACGGTAAATTTATGGTAATGGTCAGCTCGGCCGGTGGTCAGCAGCACATTGCCAAACAAGATCTGGGGGGTGGTGGCGTGCAAGTTTTATCGTCAACCTTCCTGGATGAAACGCCAAGTCTGGCACCTAACGGCACTATGGTTATCTACAGCTCTTCTCAGGGGATGGGATCCGTGCTGAATCTGGTTTCTACCGATGGGCGTTTCAAAGCGCGTATTCCGGCAACTGATGGACAGGTCAAATCACCTGCCTGGTCGCCGTACCTGTAATAATAATTAATTGAATAATAAAGGAATCATAGAAATGCAACTGAACAAAGTGCTGAAAGGGCTGATGATCGCTCTGCCTGTTATGGCAATCGCAGCGTGTTCTTCTAACAAGAACGCAAGCAACGACCAGAGCGGCGAAGGCATGATGGGTGCCGGCACCGGTATGGACGCTAACGCCAATGGCAATATGTCTTCTGAAGAGCAAGCGCGTCTTCAGATGCAACAGCTGCAGCAGAACAACATTGTTTACTTCGATCTGGACAAGTTCGACATCCGTTCTGACTTCGCTGCGATGCTGGATGCTCACGCTAACTTCCTGCGTAGCAACCCGTCTTACAAAGTGACCGTAGAAGGTCACGCGGACGAACGCGGTACCCCTGAGTACAACATCTCCCTGGGCGAGCGTCGTGCTAACGCGGTTAAAATGTACCTGCAGGGTAAAGGCGTTTCTGCTGACCAGATCTCCATCGTTTCTTACGGTAAAGAGAAACCAGCAGTTCTGGGCCACGACGAAGCGGCTTACTCTAAAAACCGTCGCGCTGTACTGGTTTACTAAGAGAATCGCATGAACAGTAACTTCAGACATCATCTTATGAGTCTGTCGTTACTGGTTGGTATAGCGGCCCCCTGGGCCGCTTTTGCTCAGGCACCAATCAGTAGTGTCGGCTCCGGCTCGGTCGAAGACCGCGTCACCCAACTTGAGCGTATTTCTAACGCTCACAGTCAGCTTTTAACCCAACTCCAGCAACAACTCTCTGATAATCAGACCGATATCGACTCTCTTCGTGGACAGATCCAGGAAAGTCAGTATCAGCTCAATCAGGTTGTGGAGCGTCAGAAGCAGATCATGCTGCAAATTGATAACCTGAACAGCGGCGGCGCATCAGCGCAACCGGCAACAGGGGATCAAAGCGGCGCTGCTGGGGCAACAGCAACGCCACCGGCTGACGCATCAGCCTCTACAGGTGCGCCTGTACAGAGCGGTGATGCGAATACTGACTACAACGCAGCTATTGCCCTGGTGCAGGATAAATCGCGCCAGGACGATGCTATGGCGGCGTTCCAGGCGTTCGTGAAGAAATACCCTGATTCAACCTATCAGCCCAATGCCAATTACTGGCTGGGACAGTTGAATTACAACAAGGGTAAAAAAGACGATGCCGCGTTTTATTTTGCCTCGGTGGTAAAAAATTACCCGAAATCGCCTAAAGCCCCTGATGCGATGTTCAAGGTTGGGGTGATCATGCAGGACAAAGGCGACACCGCGAAAGCGAAAGCCGTGTTCCAGCAGGTCGTCAGTAAGTTCCCAGGTACCGAAGGTGCAAAACAGGCGCAAAAACGCCTTTCTGCGATGGGATGATTGCCGGATGACCAGAAATCGTCTTTTTTCTGGTCTTGCCGCATAATTCATAAGCAGTTAGGTGATCTTCCTCAAAATTTTAGTTGCGCTGAATTCTGAAATCAGTAATATATGCCGCCGTTGCCAAGGGATATCGAACAGCCCAAAAGCGGCAAAAATAGTGGGTCGTTAGCTCAGTTGGTAGAGCAGTTGACTTTTAATCAATTGGTCGCAGGTTCGAATCCTGCACGACCCACCACTAAAAGCTTCAAAGGGTGATTAGCTCAGTTGGTAGAGCACCTCCTTTACACGGAGGGGGTCGGCGGTTCGAGCCCGTCATCACCCACCATTGGGTCGTTAGCTCAGTTGGTAGAGCAGTTGACTTTTAATCAATTGGTCGCAGGTTCGAATCCTGCACGACCCACCAATTTTAATATCTGACTCAGGTATTAAGCGTGAAGGATAACGTTGCTTTAGCAACGGCCTGTAGGGCGAGGCGAAGCCGAGTCATCCTGCACGACCCACCAATCATTAGATTGGTACCGAGTAAAATTTCAGGCAACACCCGAATGGGTCGTTAGCTCAGTTGGTAGAGCAGTTGACTTTTAATCAATTGGTCGCAGGTTCGAATCCTGCACGACCCACCAATTTAAAGGTGGTAACCGGTAGAGAACGTGAAGGATAACGTTGCGTTAGCAACGGCCCAAAGGGCGAGGCAAAGCCGAGTCATCCTGCACGACCCACCAGCCTGAAAAGTAAAAGCAGTAAATCCCGCAAGGGGTCGTTAGCTCAGTTGGTAGAGCAGTTGACTTTTAATCAATTGGTCGCAGGTTCGAATCCTGCACGACCCACCAATTTAATATCGTATTCGGATGTTAAACGTGAAGGATAGCGTTGCTTTAGCAACGACCCGAAGGGCGAGGCGAAGCCGAGTCATCCTGCACGACCCACCAATGTAAAAAGGCGCCCTAAAGGCGCCTTTTTGCTATTTGTTATTTCTGTCTCATCACGTCGACAAATGCTACCCGCACGCATTTGGAGTGACTTTCACCCTCACATTCGCTATCTTGTTTAGTATATAAAACACAATTGCCATTACTTTGGTTTCCACCCAAAAATAACGGCAAACTTGTTAAGCCAGTAAAACGAGAAGCCATAATGAGTGTGATGTTTGATCCTGAAGCCGCAATCTATCCCTTCCCGCCGAAGCCCGCTGTGTTGAGCCACGACGAAAAGCAGTTTTACCGTGAGAAGATCAAGCGCCTGCTCAAAGAGCGTGATGCGGTGATGGTCGCGCATTACTACACCGATCCTGAGATTCAGCAGCTGGCGGAAGAGACCGGCGGCTGTATTTCAGATTCACTGGAAATGGCGCGCTTTGGCGCGCGGCATCAGGCCTCGACGCTGCTGGTTGCCGGGGTGCGTTTTATGGGCGAGACGGCAAAAATCCTCAGCCCGGAAAAAACCATCCTGATGCCGACCCTTAACGCGGAGTGTTCTCTCGATCTGGGCTGTCCGATTGACGAATTCACCGCCTTCTGCGATGCCCATCCGGACAGAACGGTGGTGGTGTATGCCAATACCTCAGCGGCAGTGAAAGCCCGCGCCGACTGGGTTGTGACCTCGAGCATCGCCGTCGAGCTGATTGAACACCTCGACAGTCTGGGCGAGAAAATTATCTGGGCCCCGGACAAGCATCTGGGCAACTATGTTCAGAAGCAAACCGGCGCGGATATCCTCTGCTGGCAGGGGGCTTGTATCGTGCATGACGAGTTCAAAACCCAGGCGCTGGAGCGCATGAAGGGGCTTTATCCGAATGCCGCCATTCTGGTTCACCCTGAATCACCACAGGCGATCGTCAACATGGCCGATGCGGTAGGTTCAACCAGCCAGTTGATCAGCGCGGCGAAAACGCTGCCCCATCGTCAGCTGATCGTCGCCACCGATCGTGGGATCTTCTACAAGATGCAGCAGGCGGTGCCGGATAAAGAGCTGCTGGAAGCGCCGACCGCAGGCGAGGGGGCGACCTGTCGCAGCTGTGCGCACTGCCCGTGGATGGCCATGAACGGTCTTAAAGCAATTGCTGAGGGGCTGGAGTCAGGTGGGGCAGCGCATGAGATACAGGTCGACGCCGCGCTGCGAGAAGGGGCGTTAATTCCGCTTAACCGGATGCTGGATTTTGCGGCTACACTACGTCCTTAAGTAATGGCCCTTAAGCAACGCTAATGCGTAACGTTACGCTCAGGAGAAGAGATGGATTTTTTTAGCACGCAAAACATTCTGGTTCATATACCGATTGGCGCTGGCGGCTATGATTTATCATGGATTGAAGCCGTAGGGACTATCGCGGGTCTGCTCTGCATCTGGCTTGCCAGTCTGGAGAAGATCGTCAACTACGCGTTTGGCCTGGTGAACGTTACGCTCTTTGCGATTATCTTCTTTCAGATTCAGCTGTACGCCAGCCTGTTGCTGCAGCTTTTCTTCTTTGTCGCCAATATTTATGGCTGGTACGCCTGGTCGCGGCAGAACAGTCAGCAGGAGGCCGAACTGCAGATCCGCTGGCTGCCGTTGCCAAAGGCGATGGCGTGGCTGGCTGCCTGCGTGGTGGCCATCGGCCTGATGACCGTCTTTATCAACCCGGTATTCGCGTTCCTGACGCGGGTGGCGGTCACGGTAATGACCAGCCTCGGGCTGAACGTCACTATGCCGCAGCTGCAGCCTGACGCCTTCCCGTTCTGGGATTCCTGCATGATGGTGCTGTCGATTGCAGCGATGATCCTGATGACCCGCAAATACGTCGAAAACTGGCTGCTATGGGTGATCATCAATGTGATAAGCGTCGTGATCTTCGCTCTGCAGGGCGTCTATGCCATGTCGCTGGAGTATCTGATCCTCACCTTTATCGCGCTTAACGGCAGTCGGATGTGGATTAACAGCGCGCGGGAAAGGGGTTCTCACGCGCTTTCCAGCTAATGGTGGTGATGATGGGCGTGACCGGCCTGCGCCTCGTTGAGGTGGCAGTCTGGTCCCTGACAGGGGGTATATTCCATCTGGATTGTGACGTGCGAAATCGCGTACTGATGCTCAAGAAAGTGCTGGATACGTCCCAGTAATGCATCATGGTCGTGCGGCGGGATCACCTGTACATGCAGGGTCATCACCGGTTTCTCCCCGACCATCCAGACGTGGACATGATGTACGTCGCGTACTTCAGGAATGGAGCGATTCAAATTGCGCTTTAGCGCCGCAATATCAAGCGATGAGGGCGCCCCTTCCAGCAACTCATTCACGCTCTCCTTCAGCAGGCGCCAGGCGCTGCGTAACACCAGACACGACACCAGCACTGAGAGGATCGGGTCCACCGGCGTCCAGCCCGTCCAGAGGATCACCAGCGCGGCAATAATCGCCCCCACCGAGCCCAGCAGATCCCCGAGTACATGTAACGCCGCAGCGCGCACGTTGAGGTTTTTCTCTTCGTTGCCCCGGTGCAAAATCCAGAAGGCCGCGATATTGGCAATGAGTCCGGCAACGGCTACCACCATCATGGTGACGCCAGCGACTGGCTGGGGTTGCAGGAAGCGCTGAATGGCCTCCCAGACGATGATAACGGTGATCACCACCAGCGCAATGGCGTTAACGAAGGCGGCGAGGGTGGTCAGGCGCAGCCAGCCAAAGGTACGGCCCCCGCTCGGCGGCTTGCGGGAAAAGATGACCGCCAGTAGGGCAAACAGCAGCGCAGCGGCATCCGTCAGCATATGTCCGGCGTCGGCCAGCAGCGCCAGCGAGCCGGAAATCAGCCCGCCAATCACCTCGATAACCATAAAGGAGGCGGTGATGCCGAATGCCAGCATTAACCGCTTAGCATTTTGATCCTGCGAAGAAGGAGCGTGTGAGTGGGTGTGCGCCATGAAAAATGTCCTGATGCATTATTATTGTAAGTGTAGAGTTTTTAACATTTTGCACAAAAAAGAAAGGAGAGCCAGCGCTCTCCTTTGTCACTTATTCACCCGTCATTACTGGGAGGTGCCATCCGTTTTACGTTCGGCATCGGTACTGGTGTTATCGACTTTGTTGTTCATGTCCGGACATTTACCGTCCTTACACATCGAGTTTTTATGCACTTCATCTTTGGTCATGCCGTCATGGTTATCCATGGTGGAGTTGGTGCCATTCGGATGAAGCATGGTCCCGCCAGTGCTCGTGCCGGTCCCCGTACCGCTGCCGGTGTTGATCTGGCTGTTATCAACATTGTTCGGGGCGAGGTTCTGGTGTGCATCAGGTGCTAATGCGCCGGCATCTGCGGCGGCATTAGCCTGACCATTGCCGTTTTCAGAACCTTGTGTCTGATCGGCCGCCAGCGCAGCGCCGCTCGCCAGGGTAAGGGTTGCTGTCAGGAAAAGGGTGGTGAGTTTAGTCATTTTCATCATGCTGCTCCTGTTCTGGTCGTTATGTTCTGGATAACTTCTTTCCACAGTGCATATGCGAAATCGACATGCTGCTCAGTGGTCAAAGATGCCGCGATCCAAACTTAGGTCAGTATGGAATCGCGATAAAATAAATAAATGCAGTGTATACAGTTAAAAAGTTTAGGGCGGATCTCGTTTTTCGCTACTTTGTGGGGTTTTTTAAGTGAATTCCAGGATTTATCTGCCTGCAGTGTAAAAGGGCGTTTACACTTCCTGACTGAGCAGTTAGATTGAAAGCATTGCATTCAACTATAAAAGTATGCCAACGCTGGAAAGAAGATGAATTATCAGAATGACGATTTACGTATCAAAGAGATCAATGAGTTATTACCCCCTGTAGCGCTCCTTGAGAAGTTTCCCGCCACCGAAAATGCTGCTAACACCGTGTCCCATGCCCGTAAAGCGATCCACAAGATCCTGAAAGGAAATGACGATCGTCTGTTAGTGGTGATCGGTCCGTGCTCGATTCACGATCCACTTGCGGCAAAAGAGTACGCGACGCGCCTGCTGACGCTGCGTGAGACGCTGAAGGATGAGCTGGAAATTGTCATGCGCGTCTACTTTGAAAAGCCGCGCACCACCGTGGGCTGGAAAGGGCTGATTAACGATCCGCATATGGATAACAGCTTCCAGATCAACGATGGCCTGCGTATCGCGCGTAAGCTGCTGCTGGATATTAACGACAGCGGCCTGCCGGCGGCGGGTGAGTTCCTCGACATGATCACCCCGCAGTACATGGCAGACCTGATGAGCTGGGGCGCCATTGGCGCGCGTACCACTGAATCCCAGGTGCACCGCGAGCTGGCGTCCGGCCTTTCCTGTCCGGTTGGCTTCAAGAACGGTACCGACGGCACCATCAAAGTGGCTATCGACGCCATTAACGCCGCCGGGGCGCCGCACTGCTTCCTCTCCGTGACCAAATGGGGTCACTCCGCGATTGTGAACACCAGCGGGAATGGCGATTGCCATATCATCCTGCGCGGCGGTAAAGAGCCGAACTACAGTGCAACACACGTCGCAGAAGTGAAGGCGGGTCTGGATAACGCCGGTCTTGCTCCGCAGGTGATGATCGACTTCAGCCACGCCAACTCCAGCAAGCAGTACAAAAAGCAGATGGACGTTGGGTCTGACGTTTGCCAGCAGATTGCGGGCGGCGAAAAGGCGATTATCGGCGTGATGATCGAAAGCCATCTGGTGGAAGGTAATCAGAATCTGGAAGGCAGCGAGCCGCTGGTTTACGGTAAAAGCGTGACCGATGCCTGCATCGGCTGGGACGATACTGAAACGGTACTGCGTCAGCTGGCGAGCGCGGTAAAAGCCCGTCGCGGCTAAAAAAAATGCCGGAGGTTATCCGGCATAGCGTACTTAAGGCCCGGTCATCGCGACCGGGCTTTTTTATTACTTGGCTTTACCCTGGTTTGCAACGGCCGCCGCTTTCGCCGCGATCTCGTCCGCGTTACCCAGATAGTAGCGCTTGATTGGGTTGAAGTTTTCGTCGAACTCATACACCAGCGGTACGCCGGTTGGGATGTTCAGCTCGAGGATTTCGTCTTCGCCCATTTTGTCCAGGTACTTCACCAGCGCACGCAGGGAGTTACCGTGAGCAGCGATGATCACGCGCTCACCGCTTTTCAGGCGTGGCAGAATGGTTTCTTCCCAGTAAGGCACAACGCGATCGATAGTCAGCGCCAGGCTCTCAGTGGTTGGCAGCTCTGCGTCAGTCAGTGATGCGTAACGCGGGTCGTGGCCTGGGAAACGCTCGTCATCTTTGGTCAGCTCTGGTGGGGTGATCGCAAAACCACGACGCCACTGCTTAACCTGCTCGTCACCGTATTTCTCTGCAGTTTCGGCTTTGTTCAGACCCTGCAGTGCACCGTAGTGACGCTCGTTCAGTTTCCAGGATTTCTCAACCGGCAGCCAGGCCTGATCCAGTTCGTCAAGAACGTTCCACAGGGTGTGGATGGCACGTTTCAGCACGGAGGTATAAGCAAAATCGAAGCTGAAGCCTTCATCTTTCAGCAGTTTGCCTGCTGCTTTCGCTTCACCTACGCCTTTCTCGGACAGGTCAACATCATACCAACCGGTAAAACGGTTTTCGTTGTTCCACTGGCTTTCGCCATGACGCACCAGAACCAGCTTAGTTACAGCCATATCTTACTCCTCCGAATCAAGCATTATTTGAATGATAACAATTCTCATTATATTGCCGCAGCCGTGCCGCGGGCAACGCTTAACCCTAACCATAGCGAAAATAGTGTCGCAGTGTAAGATGCTTGTGAATGAGGGGTTGTGATTTTGTCCGTGAATGGCGCTATTTTCAGCAAGATGGGTAAAAAAAGCCCTCCAGATGGAGGGCCCGATTTTATTGCGCAATAAAGTGGTATTCCGTGACGCTCACGTAGACTTCCCCCGGGCGTAAAACGCAGTCCGGCTGCGGCCACTCGGCATGGTTCGGGCTGTCCGGTAAAAACTCACTTTCCAGCGCCAGACCCTGCCATTCACTGTATTCCCCTTGCTCACGCGCCGGGGTGCCGCCAAGGTAGTTACCCGAATAGAATTGCAGAGCAGGGGCGGTGGTATACACCGTCATCTGCAGCTTGTCATCGGCCGACCACAGATGCGCAGCAGGCTGACTCACGTCGCCCTGCGCGTCGAGCAGGAAGGCATGATCGTAACCTTTCACTTTGCGCTGATCGGCATCAGCCAGGAAATCCCGGGCGATAACTTTGGTGGTGCGGAAATCAAAGCTGGTATCGGCAACTGCCTTCAGTCCGTCCTGCGGGATCCCCATCTCATCGACAGGTAAATAGGCTTGTGCCAGCAGTTGCAGCTTGTGATTGCGAACGTCGCTGCAGTCGCCGTCGAGGTTGAAGTAGGCGTGATTGGTCAGGTTGACCGGGCAAGGCTTGTCCACCGTGGCGCGGTACTCAATGGCGACGCGGTTGTCTTCCGTTAAACGGTAATGCACGCTCACTGCGCAGTTGCCCGGAAAACCCTGATCGCCGTCGGGTGAGTCGAGCGCCAGCAGCGCTTCGCCATTGTTTTGCTGCACGATGCGCCAGCGGCGTTTATCAAAGCCTTCTGGCCCGCCATGGAGCTGGTTTTCGCCCTGGCTTGGCAGCAGGGGGTAACGCACGCCATCCAGCTCGAAACAGCTTTTGGCGATCCGGTTGGCGTAGCGACCCACAGAGGCCCCCAGGAATGCCGTTTGCTCAACGTACTGTTCCGGGGAAGCGCAGCCGAGCAGCGTTTCGCGCACGCTGCCGTCATTCATCGGGACGCGTGCTGAAAGCAGCGTGGCGCCCCAGTCCATCACCGTGACCACCATCCCCGCGCGGTTGCGCAGGGTTAACAGGCGATACGGCAGACCATCCGGGGCGAGGGTGGGGGTTTCTCTTAGCACTGGCCCGCTCCTTGTGAGGCATTGCAGACGTAGAACGTCTCTTTGATGCCGGTTTTGGCTTCGTACTGCTGTTCAACAGCCTGCTGAACAACCGGGACTAACGCTTCCGGCACCAGCGCGACGATGCAGCCACCGAAGCCGCCGCCGGTCATGCGCACGCCGCCCTGCTCGCCAATTGCGGCTTTCACAATCTCTACCAGGGTGTCGATCTGTGGCACGGTAATTTCGAAGTCATCCCGCATCGAGGCATGGGACTGCGCCATCAGTTCACCCATTCGCAGCAGATCGCCTTTTTCCAGCGCCGCAGCGGCTTCAACGGTACGGGCGTTCTCGGTCAGGACGTGACGCACGCGTTTTGCCACCACCGGATCCAGCTCATGGGCGACTTTATTGAACTCGTTGAGCGACACGTCGCGCAGGGCGGTTTGCTGGAAGAAGCGCGCCCCGGTTTCGCACTGCTCGCGGCGGGTGTTGTACTCACTGCCCACCAGCGTACGTTTGAAATTACTGTTGATAATAATAACCGCAGCGCCTTTAGGCAGGGAAACCGCTTTGGTGCCCAGCGAGCGGCAGTCGATCAGCAGCGCATGGCCTTTTTTACCGAGCGCGGAGATCAGCTGATCCATAATGCCGCAGTTACAGCCGACGAACTGGTTTTCTGCTTCCTGGCCATTGAGGGCGATTTGCGCCCCGTCCAGCGGCAGATGATACAGCTGCTGGAAGACGGTACCGACCGCCACTTCCAGCGAGGCGGACGAGCTTAAACCCGCGCCTTGTGGGACGTTACCGCTGATCACCAGATCAGCGCCGCCAAAGTTTTTATTACGCTTCTGCAGATGCTTCACCACGCCGCGCACGTAGTTTGACCACTGCTGAGAATCGTGAGCAACAATCGGCGCATCCAGCGAAAATTCATCGATCTGGTTGTCGTAATCGGCGGCGATCACCCGGACCTTGCGGTCATCGCGCTTCGCACAGCCGATCACCGTCTGGTAATCGATGGCGCAGGGCAGGACAAAACCGTCGTTGTAGTCGGTGTGTTCCCCGATCAGGTTCACGCGGCCGGGAGCCTGAATGGCGTGAGTGGCAGGGTAGCCGAATTTTTCAGCAAACAGGGCGTGGGTTTTATCTTTCAGACTCATTGTTATTCTCCGGATTCGCGAAAATGAACATCGCTCACTGCACGCAGGCGCTCAGCGGCCTGTTCTGCCGTCAGGTCGCGCTGGGTCTCTGCCAGCATCTCATAGCCGACCATAAACTTGCGTACGGTCGCAGAGCGCAGCAGCGGCGGATAGAAGTGGGCATGCAGCTGCCAGTGCTGATTCTCTTCGCCGTTAAACGGTGCGCCGTGCCAGCCCATGGAATAGGGGAAAGAGCACTGGAACAGGTTGTCGTAACGACTGGTCAGTTTTTTCAGCGCCAGCGCCAGATCGCTGCGCTGGGCCTCACTCAGATCGGTGATGCGCAGCACGTGAGCTTTCGGCAGCAGCAGGGTTTCGAACGGCCACGCCGCCCAGTAAGGCACTACCGCGAGCCAGTGCTCGGTTTCCACTACGGTGCGGCTGCCGTCCGCCAGCTCGCGCTGGGCATAATCCACCAGCAGCGGCGTACCGTGCTCGGCGTAATGCGCCTGCTGGAGGCGATCTTCGCGCTCGGCTTCATTCGGCAGGAAGCTGTTGGCCCACACCTGCCCGTGCGGATGCGGGTTGGAACAGCCCATCGCTGCACCTTTGTTTTCAAACACCTGGATCCACGGGTAGGTTTGCCCGAGTTCGGCGGTCTGCTCCTGCCAGGTTTTAACCACCTCGGTCAGGGCCTCGACGCTCAGTTCCGGCAGCGTTTTACTGTGGTCCGGCGAAAAACAGATCACTCGGCTGGTGCCGCGCGCACTTTCGCAGCGCATTAACGGATCGCCGCTTTGGGGGGCGTCGGGGGTATCGGTCATCAGCGCGGCAAAGTCGTTGGTGAAAACGTACGTGCCTTTGTAATCGGGATTGATATCCCCGGTGACGCGGGTATTGCCCGGACAGAGGAAGCAGTCCGGATCGTGCTGCGGCAGGGTCTGTTTTGCCGGTGTCTCCTGCGCCCCTTGCCACGGACGTTTGGCCCGGTGCGGAGAGACCAGGATCCATTGCCCGGTTAACGGGTTAAAACGACGATGCGGGTGATCGACGGGGTTAAATTGAGTCATCACAGATCCTTAATCCGGGTAGCCCTGTGGGTGGCGTGACTGCCAGCGCCAGGTGTCCTGTGCCATTTCATCCAGCGTGCGGGAGACGCGCCAGTTCAGCTCTTTCTCGGCTTTGCTGGCATCGGCCCAGTAGGCGGGCAGATCGCCGTCGCGGCGTGGGGCAAAGTGATACGCCACCGGTTTGCCGCAGGCGGTACTGAACGCCTTGACCACATCCAGCACGCTGCTGCCAACGCCCGCGCCGAGGTTGTAAATATGGACGCCCGGTTTATCCGCCAGCTGCTGCATTGCCGCCACGTGGCCTTCAGCGAGATCCATCACATGAATATAGTCGCGCACGCCGGTGCCGTCCGGGGTCGGATAGTCATTACCGAATACCGCCAGCGAGTCGCGACGACCCACGGCCACCTGGGCGATGTACGGCATCAGGTTGTTCGGGATGCCCTGCGGATCTTCACCCATGTCGCCTGATGGATGTGCGCCTACCGGGTTGAAGTAACGCAGCAGGGCGATGCTCCAGTCTGGCTGCGCTTTTTGCAGGTCTGCCAGAATCTGTTCCACCATCAGTTTGCTTTTGCCATACGGACTTTGGGGCGTGCCGGTCGGGAAGCTTTCGGCATACGGAATTTGCGGCTGGTCGCCGTACACGGTTGCAGAGGAGCTGAAGATAAAGTTCTTCACGCCCGCCGCGCGCATGGCGGAGATTAAGCGCAGCGTGCCGTTAACGTTGTTGTCGTAATATTCCAGCGGTTTGGCGACCGATTCACCGACCGCTTTCAGTCCGGCAAAGTGGATCACCGTGTCGATCGCGTGATCGTGAAGGATCTCCGCCATCAGCGCTTCGTTACGAATATCGCCTTCGATAAAGGTGGGTTGCTTACCGGCAAGGCGCTCCATGACCGGCAGCACGCTACGTTTACTGTTGCACAGATTATCGAGAATGATGACGTCGTGACCGTTTTGCAGCAGTTGCACACAGGTATGACTTCCTATGTAACCGCTACCACCTGTTACCAGAACTCGCATATTTCGCTCCATTGGGCTTGTGGTATGAGATAATCCTAGCATACCAGAGAGCGAAAAAGTGTGACATGGGATAAATTAGTGGAATCGCTTACACTGCGCGCAAAAGCGTATTCCAGCGGGTTATGAAGGATTGTAAATCAAACGGATAGCGGTGCGCTGTTGCAGGTTATCTGAAAAGCGCGAGGGCATTACCCTCGGCGCGGTTTACAAGGGGCCTGTCTGGTAGCGGTAGGTCTCGCCGTCGGCGATAAATTCCAGCCGGTGGGTGATACAGGCGGGGGCATCTTCCGCATGATGGGAGACAAAGAGCAGCTGTGTTTCCCCCTCGCTGATCAGGATGTCGACAAAGCGGCGGATCAGCTGGCGATTGAGCGGATCCAGCCCCTGCAACGGTTCGTCGAGGATCAATAGCGTGGGGTGTTTGACCAGCGCGCGGACGATCAGTGCCAGCCGCTGCTGGCCCCAGGACAGGCTGCTGAACGGTGCATCAGCGACCCGGTTATCCATCCCGAGAATATCCAGCCACTGCTGCGCCAGCTTGTGCTGCTTATCCGACACCGCCTGATAAATACCAATCGAGTCGAAGTAGCCCGAGAGGATCACGTTGCGCAGGGTGGTGCTGACCCGGTAGTCGAGGTGCAGGCTGCTGCTGACATAGCCGATATGTTTTTTGATGTCCCAGATGGTTTCACCGCTGCCGCGTCGGCGGCCAAACAGGGTCAAATCGTTGCTGTAACCCTGGGGGTGATCGCCGGTTATCAGGCTGAGCAGGGTGGATTTCCCGGCCCCGTTCGGGCCGACAATCTGCCAGTGCTCACCGGGATTGACCGTCCAGCTTAAGTCGTCGAGGATCGGACGATCGTTATACGACACCACGCCATTGTTGAGCACAATCCGCGGCGCACCTTCCGGCAAACCGTGCCGCGCAGAGGGGGCATCCGGTTCCGGCAGGGCGACGCCGTGCAGTTTTTCGCTGTGTGCCAGCTGGGCAATTAAAGCCTGGTTTAGCAGGGCTGTTTTTTCGCCGACCGCCGTCAGGGCGCAGTCCACAAGCACGCCGGCATGCTGAACAAAATCCGGAATTTCATCAAAGCGGTTGAGCACCAGCACCAGGGTATAACCCTGCTGGTTGAGCGAGGCCAACAGGTCAGCCAACTGTCCGCGTGATTTTACGTCTAGGCCATCAAAGGGTTCATCGAGGATCAGCAGCTCCGGGGCGCTCATCAGCGCCTGGCAGAGCAGGGTTTTGCGGGTTTCGCCCGTCGAAAGATATTTGAAACGTCTGTCCAGCAGGCTGGTGATGCCAAACTGCTCTGCCAGCTGGCGGCAGCGGGCCTCGTCTTTGATCTCGTCCTGGATAATCTCTGATGCGGTGCGGCCCGTATCCTCTTCACCCGGGCTGAGCAGATCGGTGTTATTGCGCTGCCACTCATCGCTGACCAGCTTTTGCAGCTGTTCAAAGGAGAGGCGGGTCAGACGGGCAAAGGTGCTGCGGCGTTCACCCTTCAGCAGGGTCAGCTCGCCGGCCAGGGCGCGTGCCAGCGCGGATTTGCCGCTGCCGTTGCTGCCAACGAAAGCCCAGCTTTCGCCCGCATTGAGGGTGAAATCGGCAAGAGAAAGGGTTCGGGTGTCGCTAAGACGAAACCTGCCTTGCGAAATTTGCAATGATGACATGACGTATCCCATATTTTGCAGCGATAAGCCTCAGGGATACGCACTGTCAGCGCCAATGTCAATCCGCTTAGCATAACGTGGCGATAATCACCCGGTCGGCATTAAAATATGCGGTTGCATCAGCACCTTCTTCTAAGCCCGCCGCCTGCGAGAGCGGAACGGTGGCGCAGAGCGTCTGGCCGTCGGGCAGGGTCATCAGCACTTCGCACTGCTCCTCGCCGTGGCCAATATGGTTGATCACGCCGCGCAGCTGGTTATCGGCCTGCTGGGCCGCTTCAGCATCCCGGGTGATACTGACCCACGGCGCTTTCAGCAGCACCAGTACCTCTTTGCCTTCATCTAACCCCAGACGTTCGCCGCTCTGGGCGGTAATCGCCGCTTTCAGGCGCGTTTCGCCGTCGGCGAGCAGAATATCCACATGCTGCTGCACCAGGTTTCCGTCCCGGGCGGTGACGGTGCCGAACCACTGGTTGCGGGCGCTGGTTTGTAATGAGAAGCGGGAGATCGCGGCCAGCAGACTGTCCAGCGGCAGGGCGTCGTCATCGCTTAAGACATCAAACGCTTTTTGCTGGATTTGTCCCAGCAGGTCGTACAGCTGGATCAGTCGCTGCCCGTAGCGCGTCAGCACGGCACCGCCGCCGCCTTTGCCGCCGGTGGCGCGATCGACCAGCGGCTGTTCGCTCAGGATGTTCATCTCGTTGATGGCATCCCACGCGCTTTTATAGCTAATGCCCGCGTTCTTTGCCCCCTGACTAATGGAGCCGGTTTGCGCGATCTGTTTGAGCAGGGCGATGCGGCGAGGATCGGCGAACAATTTTTGCTGAAGACGAAGGGTGAGGAGAATTTCGGCCTGCATAACAATGTCCTGGCAAAAGGCTTATTGTGACGTAATTCGTTATATGCGCAAACTGTACCGCACAAAAGGGGATGTATTTCTCGCTTTTCCGGTTAGAATAATGAATTCACATTGTCTGGAGAAAGCCATGTTAGAGTTGCTGAAAAGTCTGGTATTCGCCGTGATCATGGTGCCAGTGGTGATGGCTATCATCCTCGGTGCCATTTACGGCCTGGGTGAGGTGTTCAACATCTTTTCCAATATTGGCCACAGAAAACAGCCGAAAAAGCAGCATTGATTTCCTGAAAAAACGCCCGGCCTGACCGGGCGTTTTGCTCTCAAGTTTCCCGCCTTCTCGCCGATATTATTTACGGCATCAAACAGATTTACTCATTAATCGGTACGATTTAACGCTGGGAAAACCCTACAGTTATCGTTATATTCCTTCGTATATAACGACACTCACAGGAGTTACAGATGACACGTACAGGATTAAAGCTGATTGCAGGCGCAACGCTGATGCTCAGCCTGACCGGGCAGGCACTGGCGGATGAAGGCAAAATCACCGTTTTTGCGGCAGCCTCTCTGACCAATGCGATGCAGGATATTGCGGCAGTGTATAAGAAAGAGAAGAACGTCGACGTGGTGTCGTCGTTTGCGTCTTCCTCTACGCTGGCGCGTCAGATTGAAGCCGGGGCGCCTGCCGACCTGTTTATCTCTGCCGATCAGAAGTGGATGGATTACGCCATCGATAAAAAAGCGATCGACACCGCAAGCCGTAAAACCCTGCTCGGCAATAGCCTGGTGGTGGTGGCGCCGAAGGCCAGCGCACAAGCTGAATTTGTCATTACGAATAAAACTGACTGGACCCGCCTGCTGAAAGACGGGCGTCTGGCGGTGGGTGACCCGGATCATGTCCCGGCCGGGATTTATGCAAAAGAAGCGCTGCAGAAACTGGGGGCGTGGGAAACGCTGTCGCCGAAACTGGCCCCGGCGGAAGACGTGCGCGGTGCCCTGGCGCTGGTGGCGCGCAGTGAAGCACCGCTTGGGATCGTCTACGGCTCCGATGCGGTTGCCGATAAAGCGGTCAAAGTGGTGAGTACCTTCCCTGAAGACTCGCATAAGAAAGTGGAATACCCTGTTGCCATCATTGATGGACATAAAAACGCAACCGTCAGCGCCTTTTACGATTATCTGAAGGGTCCGCAGGCGTCTGCCATCTTTAAACGTTATGGATTTACGACTCACGAATGATATTGACCGATCCCGAATGGCAGGCCGTGCTGCTGAGCCTGAAAGTCTCTTCCCTCGCGGTTGCGTGTAGTTTGCCCTTTGGGATCTTCTTCGCCTGGCTACTGGTTCGCTGTAAGTTTCCAGGTAAAGCCCTCCTCGACAGTGTGCTGCATCTGCCGCTGGTGTTACCGCCGGTGGTGGTCGGCTATTTGCTGCTGATCGCCATGGGGCGACGCGGCTTTATCGGCGAAAAGCTGTATGAGTGGTTCGGGCTGAGTTTTGCCTTTAGCTGGCGCGGTGCGGTGCTGGCGGCGGCAGTGATGTCGTTCCCGCTGATGGTGCGGGCGATCCGCCTGGCGCTGGAGGCGGTTGACCTCAAGCTTGAGCAGGCGGCCCGCACGTTAGGGGCCGGGCGCTGGCGCGTCTTTCTCACCATCACCCTTCCCCTGACACTGCCGGGCATTATCGTTGGCACGGTGCTGGCGTTTGCCCGCTCGCTGGGCGAGTTTGGCGCAACCATCACGTTTGTGTCCAATATCCCTGGCGAAACCCGCACCATCCCGTCAGCGATGTATACCCTGATCCAGACCCCGGGCGGCGAAGGGGCGGCGGCGCGCTTGTGTATTATTTCCATTGTGCTGGCGCTGGTCTCGCTGCTGATATCCGAATGGCTGGCGCGTATTAGCCGTGAACGAATGGGGAACTGACCATGCTGGAGCTGAATTTTACCCAGACGTTAGGCGATCACAGCCTGACCATCAACGAAACGCTACCCGCCAGCGGCATCACCGCCATTTTTGGCGTCTCCGGCGCGGGTAAAACCTCGTTGATCAACGCCATCAGCGGGTTGACCAAACCGCAGTCAGGGCGAATCGTGCTCAATGGCCGGGTGCTGAACGATGTTGAAAAACGCACCTGCCTGGCACCGGAAAAACGCCGAATTGGCTATGTGTTTCAGGACGCCAGGCTGTTCCCGCACTATAAGGTGCTGGGCAATCTGCGGTACGGCATGGCAAAAAGCATGACCGGGCAGTTTGATAAACTGATTGCGCTGCTGGGCATTGAACCGCTGCTGAACCGGCTGCCGTCGTCGCTCTCGGGTGGTGAAAAGCAGCGCGTGGCGATTGGGCGAGCGCTGCTGACCGCGCCAGAACTGCTGCTGTTGGATGAGCCGTTAGCCTCCCTCGATATTCCGCGCAAGCGCGAACTGCTGCCCTATCTGCAGCGACTGGCGCGCGAGATCAACATCCCGATGCTGTACGTCAGCCACTCGCTGGATGAGATTTTGCATCTGGCCGATAAAGTGCTGGTGCTGGAAAACGGCAGCGTAAAAGCGTTTGGCGATCTGGAAGAGGTGTGGGGCAGCAGCGTAATGCATCCGTGGCTCCCGCAGGAGCAGCAGAGCAGCATTCTGAAAGTGAGCGTGCTGGAGCACCATCCGCACTACGCGATGACCGCGCTGGCCATTGGCGATCAGCACGTCTGGGTCAACAAGCTGGATAAACCGCTGCAGGCTGGCCTGCGTATTCGTATTCAGGCCTCGGACGTCTCGCTGGTGCTACAGCCGCCGCTGCAAAGCAGCATCCGTAATATTCTGCGCGCCAAAGTGGCCCAGTGCTACGACGATAACGGCCAGGTTGAAGTCCAGCTGGAAATTGGCAGCCGCACGCTGTGGGCGCGCATCAGCCCGTGGGCCAGGGATGAGCTTGGGATCAAACCTGGCCTGTGGCTCTATGCGCAGATCAAGAGCGTGTCGATCACCACCTGATTACAGCAGATGGGTATAGATGTACTGGGCAATACTGTCCGTGGTGTTGTCGCCAATCACCAGGTTGGCGCGGGCTTTGACGGCGTCGTCCGCATTGCCCATTGCCACGCCGGTTCCGGCGGCTTCGAGCATGCTGATATCGTTAAAGTTATCGCCAAAAGCAATCACATCCTTCATCGACCCGCCAATGGATTCCACATACTGCATCAGGCGTTTGCCTTTGCTGTTGCCGGTGCGGGCGATATCCACCTGATCGTGCCATGACCATTCGCACGCCAGGCCCAGCGTCTGCTCAACGTGTTTTGCGAAGTCGTTTAGCTTCACGGTGTCTTCGTCAGTCAGCGCAAATTTCCAGATGGCGTTAACCTCCTGAGCCGCCTGCGCCAGCGAAGGTACCTGGGTAAACACCGGACGCTGTGCTTCGGGCAATGATTGTGCCCAGTTGCTGGTGCGGATAACGTGGCCGGTCGGGCGCTCGTACACCATGGCGTCATCAACGTACATCAGACCGTGGATCGCGTGTTGATCGAGCAACTCAATCAGCTGCAGCGCCTGGGGTACAGGTAAAGGGTCGGCCTGCAGAACCTTTTTTGCTGCATAATCATACAAATAGGTGCCATTACAACAAATTGCAGGTGTATCTAACGCCAGTGCCTGATAAAAAGGATGAATAGCAACGTGATGTCGACCCGTTACGATGAGGAGTTGATATCCCGCTTCCTGGGCACGTTTCAGTGCAGCAAGCGAAGAGGGGAGCAAGGTTTTTTGCGGGGTTAACAGCGTACCGTCTAAATCCAGAGCGATCACACGCGAGGTCATTTGATATTCCGGTTAATGTTGATATTTCGGGGATGACAGATGGTACACCGCGAGGCAGTCGCTGCAAAATACCGGGTTATAATTCAGCATTCACCGTTAAATCAGACTATCCTGGTACATTACTTTTACGCGCAGTAAGGAAAGGAGCATTCATGAAACAAACCGTTTATACCGCCAGTCCTGAAAGCCAGCAGATCCACGTCTGGCGTCTGAATCCCGAAGGTACACTCACCCTGGTTCAGGCCGTCGACGTGCCCGGCCAGGTTCAGCCGATGGTAATCAGCCCGGATAAACGTTTCCTGTACGTGGGTGTGCGTCCGGACTTCCGCGTGTTGGCTTACCGTATCTCCCCTGAAGATGGCGCGCTGACCTTTACCGCCGAAGCGGCGCTGCCTGGCAGCCCGACCCATATCTCCACCGACCTGCAGGGGCGCTTTATCTTTAGCGGCTCTTACAATTCTGGCTGCGTGAGCGTTACCCGTCTGGAAGAGGGCATTCCGGTTGAGACCGTTGACGTAGTTGAAGGTCTGGAAGGGTGCCACTCGGCGAACATCTCCCCGGACAACCGCACCCTGTGGGTTCCGGCGCTGAAGCAGGATCGTATCTGCCTGTTCACCCTCGGCGATGACGGCAAGCTGGAGGCGCAAAACCCGGCAGAAATCACCACCGTTGAAGGCGCAGGCCCGCGTCATATGGTCTTCCACCCGAATCAGCAGTACGCCTACGTGGTGAACGAGCTGAACTGCTCGGTGGACGTCTGGGCGCTGAAAGCGCCGAACGGCAAGATTGAGTGCGTACAGACGCTGGATATGATGCCGGCTGATTTCGCCGACACGCGCTGGGGGGCGGATATTCACATCACCCCTGACGGGCGTCATCTGTATGCCTGTGACCGCACTTCCAGCCTGATCACGGTGTTTAGCATCTCCGAAGACGGTAGCGTGCTGGCGATTGAAGGCTTCCAGCCGACCGAGACGCAGCCGCGCGGCTTTAACATCGACCACAGCGGTAAATTCCTGATTGCGGCGGGGCAAAAATCCCATCACATCGCGCTCTACGAGATTAACGGCGAGCAGGGACTGCTGGAAGAGAAGGGCCGTTACGCTGTCGGCCAGGGGCCAATGTGGGTTGTGGTTAACGCGCTCTAAGGCAGATGAAATAAAAAACCTCGCAAATGCGAGGTTTTTTTATGCCGGGTGGCATTGGCTTACCCGGCTTACAACACGCATTCTTACTGCTTCGGTTCCGCGATCACTTTGCTGCCCACACCGCGGTTGTTGTATTCCCACATGCGGTTGAATTTAGCGTCGTTCAGGTTGCGCTGCACGATGCCTTTATCATCTACCGCACCGGTATTCCCCGCATACGGACGTTGAGAAATCGCCGCATTGCCCCAGGGTTTCGCCATGTTAAAGCCTTCATTGATCACGCTGTCGCGGATCACCACCTGGCCGTTAGAGGCCGGGTCTGCATCCAGCGAGCGGCCCAATTGCGCCACGCCGTCACCTGCAGCGGTAAAGCGACTGTTCACGGCCAGGAAGCCGTAGAACATGTTCGACAGCGTTGCCGGGGCGAATACGTAGCCTTCCTGCTGGGTGCGGGAATTCATCACGCGGAAGTCGGTATTATCAAATACCACTGCCCCGCGCCCGGAAACGATATCCACATCGCCTTCAATGTAGCTGTTAGTCACCAGCGTACGGGTGATGCGGTTGGTTTTCAGGGCGTTCTCTACGCCGCTGTTGGTCACGAAGAAGGTGTTCTGACGGCCCAGAATATTGACCTTGTCGATCTGCACCTGGTCGCCATCGCTGCGCAGTGCCACCGCCTGGTGGTTGCCCGCGTCCACGCTGTCGCCGAGGTTGTTTTCAATGGTCAGGTTCTGCAGCTGCAGACCGTTGTTCTGGGACCAGACGACGGCAGAGCACATCACGCCAACGGTGGCGCTGTGTTTGCTCTGGCAGCGATCGAACATGTACCAGGCCGGTTTGCCAGGCATGTAGCGGCCTGCCGGGTTAACCAGGCGACGCCAGGTGGCGGTGTCCATTTCGGAATCAAGCGCCAGGCCAATTTTAACGTCCAGCGGTTTTTCGCCCGTGCCGTACAGCGTCACGCTGCCGGATGCGGCAGGCACATATACAGTACCCTGATATTCGCCCGGTAAAATGGCGATGTACTGGCGAGTGCTGCTGTGCTTCGCAATGGCAGCGTCAACCGCCGCCTGAATGGAGGTATGGGTTACGCCCTGGCCCCCGGTCGCGCCGACCACGAAGTCAGGCTGGGCAGGCAGACGAATGGCATAGGGGCTCCACGGCGTTGCGTTCGGGTCCATCGCCGTAAAGTAGCGCGCCTGCTGGAAGTTTTTAGCTTCATCGGCAGTCAGGATTGGTCGTGAGGCTGTGCCTGGTGCAACTTGCTCAGAAGGCAGTTGATCCGGCGGAGTAGAGCTGCACGCCGACAACGTCACGCCAAAAGCGAGTGCCAGCGCCAGACGGGAAATCCTGGAAGTATTCAAGGGAAAGCTCCTGCTAAGCAATTCAATAGGGGGAGAACTGAAATAGCCTGCTTTTTTATACTAAGTTGAGCGAAACGGGAAGATGATAAAGGCGAAAAGTACATCTAACTAAAACTTAGATGGAAAACTTAGAAAACCTTTGTGTGATGCAGCCTACAAGGGTTTTATCTAACTTTTGGCCGATTTATCTAATTTTCACAACTTTTCAGTAAGCAGGCTTTAGGTATCAAGCATCAAAATTTAGATAAGGATTACACATCATTTATCTAAAAATTACGAGAAAGATCGCTTGATGGTCGTTGCAAATTGCAACTAACTTAGCCATCTAATCGTATTCTACTTGACCACCGTGCGCACATTACAGATAAGCGTGGTTTTGAGCAAACGTGATTAAAGATTTTTACTAGCGACGTGGTTACGTGCCGCGTAAATGTATAAAACTTGAGCGTCACTCATAGGTGCCTGTGATCCTACCCGCGAATAGTGGACACGCGACTAAGTGAGTAAACTCTCAATCAGAGGTGACTCATGACAAAACCAGCATCAACCAGTAAGAAGCCACGCAAACAGCACACGCCAGAATTCCG
>Ga0160475_100052_pt1 | contig 151500 bp, 138 predicted proteins | sample HID1975M_E11MG_FD_108254 | JGI IMG/M metagenome (GOLD analysis project Ga0160475, IMG submission 108254) | Enriched soil microbial communities from UW Madison campus, WI, USA - HID1975M_E11 MG | ecosystem: Environmental > Terrestrial > Soil > Unclassified | place: USA: Madison, Wisconsin... | reverse complement strand
ATATTTTATATTCATTAAAATTATATATCTCACATAAAAAATGAACATTTTTTTTGATATGTAATTTTTTTTATGACTTTTTTATGAAAAACTATTTTTCGTTTAAAAAAAATATCTATGTTTGTGTAATCGATTACAACATTATTTTTGATCTTCGAAATCGATTAAGTAATCAGAAATTAAACAGTGATTAAAACAAACCTGATTTGTTAAAAATTGTGAAATCTGATAATCAATGCAAATACCTATAATAATTATAAATGAATTGAAAGTAACCACAAAAAACCACTTAAACCACGACTAAAAACAATTAATTAACTTAAACAATCAACCATGAACTTTAAAGAACTATTAAACAAAGGAGCAGCTTTTTGCTTTAAACTTGTTTTCTTACTGTGTTTATTGATCGGCAGTCAATTACATGCGCAGGGTACAACTGTAGAGGGAACCGTTACAGATGCTGCGGGACTTTCTCTACCAGGTGTAAATGTCTTAGAGAAAGGAACTAAGAATGGAACTTCGACCGATTTTGACGGTCATTACAAAATTAAATTAACCAACCCAAAAGCCGTATTGAGCTTTTCTTTCATTGGCTTTCAAACTATTGATGTTTCTGCAGCTGGTAAAACAAAAGTAAATGCAACCTTAACTGAAGACGCAAATAACTTAAACGAAGTTGTAGTTATCGGATATGGAACATCTAAGAAATCCGATTTGACAGGGGCAGTATCTACTATTTCTGGTGCTGATTTGAAAAAAGTTCCAGTAGCAAATGTAGCTGAAGCTTTAACAGGTCGTATTGCTGGTGTTCAAGTAACAGCAGCAGAAGGTTCTCCAGATGCGGATATTAAGATTAGGGTTCGTGGTGGTGGATCACTTACTCAAGATGCTTCACCTTTGATTATCGTTGATGGATTTCCGATTAACAGCATGAATGATATTTCTTCATCTGATATTGATTCGATGACTGTTTTAAAAGATGCTGCTTCTACAGCAATCTACGGATCTCGTGGTGCAAATGGAGTAATTTTGATTACAACAAAAAAAGGAAAAGATGGTAAAATAGCCGTGAATTTTAATATGTTCTACGGTATGAAAACTATGGCGAAACAAATTGATGTTCTATCGCCTGACGATTATACTAAATGGCAATACGAATATGCATTGCTTTCACAAACAGGAACAAAAGTAGCTTCTGATCCATCTTCATATACTAAGTATTTTGGAAATTGGCAAGATCAAGATATGTACAAAGGTTTAAAAGGAGACAATTGGCAAAAACAAATTTTTGGGCGTACTGGAGAAGTGCAAAGCCGTGATTTAGGAATTAGAGGCGGAACGGATAAGCTTAATTATAACTTTAATTATGCACATTACGATGAAAAAGCAATTATGATAGGGTCAAATTATAAAAGAAATAACTTGTCTTTGGCTTTAAAAAGTAAATTAAATGATAAGATTGATGTTGGTTTTACTGTACGTTATTCTGATACAGAGATTGATGGTGGTGGTGTAAATGAGCAAAATGAAAAATCGTCAGCTGATTCACGTATGCGTACTATTGTTGGTTATGCACCACTTCCGGTGGCAGGTTTGAGTTCAGATGATGTATCTGGTGATGGTTCTGATGTATTGGTTAACCCGTTAAGATCGGTTTATGACAATGAACGTCAGCAGTTTCGTAAAAACTTTAATATGTTAGGAAGTTTTGGATGGGAAATTGCAGAAAATTTAAAATTAAATGTTGATTTAGGTCTGGATAATTTTAACAATTTGGATTATCGTTATTATGGCTTAACTACATATTACATAGCTAATGCTCCATTAGGTCCTTTGCAAGGAATGCCTGCAATGATTATGGGAGACAGCAAAGAAAGACGTTTTAGAAATGCTAATACATTGAATTATGATTTCAAAAAGATAATGGGAGAAAATCACCATTTGACAGCACTTCTTGGACAGGAAAGCATTAACTATAATTCAAATACCGTAACAACTACTATTCATGGATACCCTAAGTTTTTTGATTTTGATAAAGCAAAATCATTAACAACACAAGGAACACCTCAATCAGTAGATAACTATTATAGCCCAGACGATAAATTATTGTCATTTTTCGGACGTGCTAATTACGACTATAAAAACCGTTATATCTTATCGGCTACATTTCGTGCAGACGGATCAAGTAAATTTTTAGAACAGAATCGTTGGGGGTATTTCCCAGCTTTTGCAGCAGGATGGAAAATTTCAGAAGAAAGGTTCCTTAAAAACACAAGTTGGATCAATCTTCTAAAAGTAAGAGCTAGTTACGGTGAGGCAGGAAATAATAATATTCCTGTTGGGCAACAAGTCCAGATTTTTCAATCTACAGCAACAACATGGATTAATGGTGTGACTAGTATTTGGGCACCTTCTAAAACAATGCCTAATCCTGATTTAAAATGGGAAACAACTGTAACTCAAAACTTCGGTTTAGATTTTGGATTTTTCAAGAACCGTTTAAGCGGTAATTTTGATGTCTACAAAAATATTACAAGTGACTTATTAATTAATTTCCCAGTTCCAGGTTCTGGATATGATTTCCAATATCGTAATATGGGAGAAACGCAAAACACAGGTTTCGAAGCTACTATTAACGTAGTTGCAATTGAAAAAGAAAAATACGGATTGAACTTTTCATTCAATATGGGTATAAACAAAAACCGTATCAACTCATTGGGAGTTATGAGCAATTTTGGAGCAGCAACAGGTTGGGCTTCTTCACAAATTGGAGATGATTACCTAATTCAAGTTGGTTATTCATTAGGTACAATGTACGGTTATAAAAATGATGGAAGATATGAGGTTTCTGACTTCGATTATGTTGGAGGGAAATATGTTTTAAAAACAGGAGTTATTGCTACAGCTACTACTTTGGTTGGAGACGGTAGCGGACTTAAACCTGGAGATATGAAATTGAAAGATGTTAATGGTGACGGTAAAGTAGATTTAAGCGATAAAACTGTTATTGGTAATGTTAATCCAAAAAGTTCAGGAGGTTTTGTTATTAATGGAAATGCTTACGGATTTGATTTAATGGCAGCTTTTAACTGGAGTATTGGTAATGACGTATATAATGCTGATAAAATTGAGTTTTCTACTGCTAATGCTTCAGCACAGTATAAAAATTTAAATTCAACAATGGCAGATGGAAAGAGATGGACAAATTTAGATCCAGTTTCAGGTCAATTAGTAACAGATCCAGCTGCATTAACTGCACTTAATGCTAATACGACTATGTGGTCACCATACATGAGAACGGCTATATTTACGGATTGGGCAGTTGAAGACGCATCATTTTTAAGATTAAATACATTGACATTAGGGTATACAGCACCTGAGATGTTTACATCTAAACTTGGAGTTTCTAAATTGAGATTCTATCTGACGGCAAGCAATGTTTTTGTTTGGACTAACTATTCGGGTTCTGATCCTGAAGTTTCAACTAGAAGAAAAAACCCACTTACACCAGGGGTTGATTCAAGTCCTTATCCAAGAAGCAGACAAATGGTTTTTGGGATGAATCTTAATTTCTAATTTTAATTACTACAAAAAATGAAACATAAAATAATAATAGCGGGATTGATTATTTCGAGCTTATTTAGTTCTTGCCAGCAATTTGAAGATGACTATTTAGACTCGCCTGCACAATCAACATTAGATGCTGCTTTGATTTTTTCTACACCTGGACTTGCAAAAGGAGCTATTGACGGAATTAAAGTGCCATTTGCAGAAACTAACTCTTATAGAGGAAGATTTTTACCTTATTACGGATTAAATACGGATACAGAGTGGTATAATACTTCGCAAACAGCTGGAGATAAAGCCGATTTGTGTGTTTATGATGCAAAACCAGGCAATACGGAAATGAACACAACTAATAATGCGTATTCAATGATGTTTTCAGGTATTGAACGAGCTAATGTTTGCATAAAAGGTATACGTCAATACGGAAATCCTACTCCAGGATCAGAAATGGGACAATTATTAGGAGAGGCTTTAACATTGAGAGCAATTTATTATGCTGATTTAATTAAAGCTTGGGGTGATGTTCCAGCTCGTTTTGAGCCTATTACTAGTGAAACTTTATACTTGCCTAAAACAAGCAGAGATATTCTTTATAAACAATTAATTGCAGACTTAGGAGAAGCTTCAACATTGGTTGCATGGCCAAACGCAACTGCTTACACAAGTACGGTAGAACATGTAAATAAAGCTTTCGTTAAAGCATTTAGAGCTCGTTTAGCTTTGGTAGCAAGTGGTTTTCAACAATATCCTGATGGAGTTAGAAGAAGCAGTGATCCAGAACTTTCAGTTGCTAATATGTATGCATTAGCTTTAAGAGAATCTCGTGAAGTAATTCAAAGCGGTTCAGCTCGTTTAGAATCTACTTTTGAAGGATTATGGAGAAAATACAATGAAGAAAATACTACTGCTGGAGGAGAATCTCTTTGGGAACTTCCTTTCGCAGATGGACGTGGTAGAATGTTATTTACTTTCGCTGTAAAACATACAGCTGCTAGTGATCAATTTCAAGCTAACGGAGCTAACCGTGGCGGTGTAGCGGGTCCATTACCAACTGTTTTCTATGATTATGATCAAGTGGATACTCGTAGAGATGTTACTTGTGTACCTTATAAATATGGTGCAGCAACTAATAATATAGCAAAACAAGAACTTGGTACTTTAGATACTTGGTATTTTGGTAAATATCGTTACGAATGGATGAAGCGTTACGTAACCTCAACTAATGATGATGGAGTTAATAAAATGTACATGAGATATGCTGAAGTACTTCTTATTGCTGCTGAAACTGCAAACGAACTTGAGGGCCCAGGATCGGCAATGCCTTATTTGAAAGAAATTCGTAGAAGATCATTCCCTTCAGCGTCTCAATCTGTAAAAGTTGATGCTTATGTAAATGCTTTAACTAGTAAAGAAGCAATGTTTAATGCTCTTGTAACTGAAAATAAATTTGAGTTTACAGGTGAAATGGAACGTAAACAAAATTTAATTCGTTGGAATTTATTAAAGGCAAAATTAGACGAAGCAAAAGTAAAAATGGCAGCCTTGTCAACTCGTACGGGAGAATATGCTGATGTGCCAACTACTTTGTATTATAAATTTAAAGCAGATAACGTATCTATTGATATCTACGGATTAAATAGAGGTGAAAATGTTAACCCAGGAGCAACATATACGGCAGTAACTTGGACATGGACAGGAACTACTGCAGATGCAAAAGTAAATTCATTATATAAAACTGGAGTAAACCCAGACAATAGACAATTCTGGCCAATATGGCAAGTGTTTATTGACGGAAGTAATGGTCAGTTGAAAAATGATTACGGTTATTAATAAATTTATAAATTATTATGAAAACAAAATATATATTTAAAGGATTAATAGTCGCATTTTTACTTGCCATTGCTGTTTCAAGCTGTGAAAGTTATAATGAAGGATTATTAGACAGTATAGGAAATACGAGAGAATTTTCGCCAATTGGTCTTAAAGCTACCATTAGAAATCAAACCACAGTTGAGTTAACTTGGACACCTAAAAGTGGTGATAATGCAGATCATTATGTAATAGAATTTAGTGCAGATGATCCGGAGTTCAAAACTATTTACAAAACAGTAAATGTTACAGCGTCACAACTTCCTGTGCAAGTTGCACTAGAGGGAGAAACGGTTTATTCTATTAGAGTAAAATCAGTTACTACAGGTTTAGAAGATTCTAAATGGTCGGTAACTAGTGCAACAACATTGTCAGAACAGCTTTTCTATGCGGTTCAGCCAGCTGATATTGATGCAAAACAAGTTACTTTAAGATGGGTTCCAAATAGTACGGTTACTCAAATTACGGTAATGCCAGGAAATATTTCGCATACAATTACTCCAGCGGAGAAAACAGTTGGTGTAGCTGTAATAACTGGACTTACAGGAGAAACAGCATATACAGCAACATTATTAAATGGAGCTAAGAAAAGAGGAGTGGTAACTTTTACAACAGGAATTGATATCGGAACGGGTATTTTAGTGAAACCAGAAGATAATATTTTCCAAAAAATTACTGATGCTCCTGCTGGATCTGTTTTAGTTTTCATGCCTGGTGATTACACAGCGCAAACGGGAACAATAGCTGTGAATAAGACCCTAACATTAAGAGGTTTGAGACCAGCTGATAAATCAAAACTAAAAGTTAATTTCACTCTTGGTAATAATCCTGCTAACGCAAGTGAAGTGGTTAATTTCTCATTAATCGATTTAGATTTGAACGGAACAGGAACAACTGGAGGGGCAATCACAATTGGTACAGCATCGCCAACACAATTAGGAGATGTTTTAATAAGCGGTTGTAACGTTCATGATTATCCTTCTCAATTAATGTACGGAAATGCATTGGCTAGATTAAAATCGTTTACTGTTGATAATAGTATTATTAAAAATGTAAACACTGCTGCTGGTGCTGATTTTATAGATTTCAGAACTACTTATGTGGCAACTGTAACTTTAACAAAAAGTACTTTCGATAATTGTTCATCTCGTGACTTTATTCGCTTAGATGCGGCTGCTACATTATCTGGAACTGGTTTGACTAGTACTGTTTTAGTTGACGGATGTACAATATATACGCCTACCTTGCCAGCAGCAAGTAGAATTTTATATGTACGTTTTGTTTCAAATACATTAACAGTACGTAATTCATTATTGGCAGTTGGATCGGCAGTATATACGAACACGACTGCAACAGCAGTTCCGACGTTCTCAAATAATAATAATTTCAATTCGACTGGTTTGCAAGCTACAGCAAGCAATAACAGACCTGATGTTACAGCAACTGTACTTGATCCTCAATTTACAAGTGCAGCAACAGGAAACTTTACAATTAAAAATCAAACTTTAATTGATAGAAAAGTTGGAGATCCACGTTGGATTACTGGAAACTAGAATTCATGGTTAATAAATAGGAAAAGCGGGATACAATTAAGTTTGTATTCCGCTTTTTTTTTAGTCTCAGTTTTCAAGTCGCTGCGAACTGCGACTGAAAACTTAATAATATCATTCAATCGATAAATCAAATTTTTGCAATAAACCTGCAAGTGCAGAATGCGAGACTTTAGTTCCTTTAATCTTGTTTTCAGATGGATCAAAAGCATAATTTCTAGACGTTCTGAAATCTGTTTTTTCTAAAATGCTTTCCACGAAAGTGGCACTAGAAAGATCACAATTTTTAAAAACAGCTAATGATAAATCGGTATTTGAAAAATCAGTTTCTTTTAAGGAACAATCTGTAAAATTGGTTTTCTTTAATTTTTTATAGATGAAAGTGGAATAGTCTAAAAGACAATCTTCAAAGTTCATTGAAAATAAAAAACTATTGCAAGCGCTAAAATCCAATCCCATCAATTTACAGCCGATGAATTTTATATTCTTTAAACCTGTATTTCGTAAAACAGCCAAAGAAAGATTGCAGTTTTTAAAAGTAGAATCCAGAAAGTCGTTATGACTTAAATCGCTTTTGGAGAAATTGCAGTTTATGAATTCGCAGTTTACAAATTCGGTATTGGCTAAACTTTGTTCCGAATAATCGATGGTTTCAAAAGTTCGGTTTTGATATAATTTGGATTCCATAAATGTTTAAAAGGCGTGTAAATTTATTCTAATTCGATACATTCGAAAATAGCATTGTTTTGAAGTAATTCAGCAACATTTAATTCGCTGTCAACTCTTAAAATATTGTCGCAGTCTTCAAGATCAAAATTCCACTGAGATTCTGGTAATAATTGATCTAAAAGTGCAGAAGCCGACTCAAATTTGGTCTGACTGTCAACGGAAGTTTTAAAAACATAAATCATAATTTGCATTTTTGAGGACACAAATTTCTGAAAACGCGTACATATTTGTTAGGATTCTGTAATCAATAATTAGGACTTATCAATCAATTTTCGATATCGAATAGGTGAAATTCCCTCTGCTTTTTTAAAAAACCGACTAAAATAAGATTGATCTTCAAAGCCTACTTGAGTAGCAATTTCGCCAACAGAAAGCGTGGTTTGAAATAATAAATATTTGGCTTCTAGTAATATGCTATCATCAATCCATTTTACGGCAGTTTTTCCTGTAACAGTTTTTACACATTTGTTTAAATGGTTGGGAGTGATGTTTAATAAAGAAGAATAATAATTAACCTGATGCTGAGTTTTGATTTGATCGTGAATCAATTCTTTAAATTTTCCTGTAATGGCTTCGGCGGCAGAAATACTTTTAGAGGTTTTTACTGCATTTTTATTCATTTCATAAAATAGCGTAATCAAGTACGATTGCACAATATTCAAATCCGTAAAGGCGGTTTCAGAATATTCCTTTTTCAATCGTTCTAAAATATTCGTAATAGCGCCAATATCTTCAGGAGCCAGTTCGATTTTAGGATTTCCAGAAATTTTTAGGAAATCAAATTCATTGAGCAGTTCACGGCTGCCGTATTTTCTAATTAAAACATCAGGATGAAACTGGCAGATATAACCGTTATGAATATTATTTACATTATCAAGTGAGAAAATCTGACCAGCAGGAACCATAATCATCTGATTATCGCTCGTAATATATTCCTGATCGCCCATTTTCATAACGTGCTGTCCCGAAGAAATAAAAATTAAAGTATGACAAGAATGTTTAGAAGGTGGAACAGGATGTTGCATGTGCATAACCGCTTCGATTTCAAGACAGAAAAAATGATCAGAATTGGATTTGAAAAGCAAATGAATAGGATTGTCTTCTCCCAGAAATTTTTCTCGGAAACCTTTCGCTTCATACGTTTTTATTTTTTCAGCCGACTTTGATTTCATTCTTAATAATATAATCTAAAATCAAGCAATTTGCATAGATTGTAATGTTTAGCATAGAGATCTTCAACGACTTCGATTAGATTGTCATTTTCCTGATAAAGACTAAAAAAAGCTTTGTCAATAGTACTGCAACTCGCAATTTTGTTATAAGTAGAACCGTAGCCAGAAATGGCTCTCGCTCCTGTTATATCTAAGAAATATTGTGCTTCTTCTTCATTCAAATCTAAAACTTTAAGATTCGCAAAATGAATGATTTTGCCTTTCATTTTTCCTTCAAAAAGTTCAGCAATTTCTTCTAGACTGTAATAATAATCGTGAAGACAGATGTTGTTTTGCTGTCCCGGCATGGCTAAATAAATGATTTCATAATCTTTAAAATTATGATCTTCATAAAGCAAAATATTCAGACTTTCTTCTAATCCTTCAATTGTGTCACAAGTTTTGTGGATACTGGAAATACCTTGGTCAATTGCCAATTCTTCCAGACATTTAACCACATGAGTTTGGGTATCATCGTCTACATCTCGAACGCCTTCAAGGCAGAAAATAAATTTTTCATTATCCATTCAGTTTTTCTTTCTGTTTTTAAGGATTGAAATTCTTCTTTTTTGATTTTAACAAAAGTATTTTTTCTGAGACAAAATTCAGCATAGAAAGCAGAATTTAACGTGTTTTTTAGATTTTAAATTTAGGTTAGAGCCACGTAAATTTTAAAGCTTATTTTTGTAAACCGAAAATACATTACGAATGATACAAATTAACCAAATGGCATCTTTTGCTATTGAGGATATATTATTCTGTTTTGCTTTAGAATCTGAAGCAGCAGAAGTTTTTAAAGGACAAAATGTTTTATTTACCGGAATTGGAAAAGTAAATGCGGCTTACGAATTGTCAAAAGCGATTCAAAAGAAAAAACCAGCTGTAATTGTAAATCTTGGATCGGCGGGAAGCAGTTGTTTTCAAAAAGGCGACGTAATCTGTTGTACCAAATTTGTACAAAGAGACATGGATGTTCGCGGATTAGGATTTGCACAATTTGAAACGCCACTTTCTGGATTGCCACCAGTTTTAGAATATGGTTTATTAATGGATAATCTTCAAGAAGGAATTTGCGGAACAGGAGATAACTTCGAAATGGGACACTGTTCAGACGCCTATAATGTGGTTGATATGGAATGTTACGCTCTAGCGATGATTGCCATGAAAGAAAATATTCCGTTTTTAAGTTTAAAATATATTTCTGATGGCGCCGATGATAATGCTGCTGAAGATTGGACAGTGCAAGTTCATAAGGCAGCGATTGCTTATGGTAAAATTTTAGGTTTGATTGAAGAAACTGAAGCCATTTCTTAATTGAAGTGGCTTTATTCTTTACATATTTTTTTTATAAAGGACCAATTTAAATCATAAATGGAAACTTCTAAATTCTCATCTTTACTGATTAAATTATTCGCTTTATTTTCTGCGTCTTCAATATTTTCGAAATTTAAGGAAGGACGTTCATTTTTTTCATTTTTTAAAAATCTTGTTTTGTCGTCAAGCTCCAAAAGAATTCCAGTTGCTTTTTCGCATAATATTAAATAATACATAATTGTATAGTGATGAATTTTAATTTTCAATAAATATAAAATTAAAATTTAATGAGAAGAAATTTTGATTCTGAATAACGGATTCTATCTTAAATCTCCAAAAAGTACATCTACACCCCTTAAAAAGAAAAAACTCCCTCTTCTTTTTTTCAGAATAAAGCCTATTTTGCACCGCAATCGATTGATTTTTTTCATAGGTTTATCGCAATTAATTATTCGGGCTTTATTCAATTTCTTTTATGCAGTACATTAGAACCTACTTTTTAAGTTTTATCTTATTTCTTTTAATTCCTTTTGGCTCGAAGGCGCAGGAATCGGATTTGTATTTTGATCATATCAATTACGATACGAGTTTTTCGCAAAGTATGATTTCGAGTATTCATCAAACCAAAAAAGGATTTATTTGGATTGGAACTGCAAACGGATTAATTAGTTATGACGGTTACGATTTCTTGCGATATGTGTACAACAAAGACATTCTAAACAGCATAAGTAACAACCATGTGAATGTTATTTTAGAAGATAACGAAAGACAAATATGGATTGGAACCAACAACGGATTAAATCTTTTCAACAAAAACGAAAGAACTTTTTTACGAATTGATGTTCAAAAAATAAAAGGCGGACGAAACTATATTTCATCCATAATTCAAGACGATCAAAACAGAATCTGGATTGGAACTTTTGGCGGAATTAAAAAATTAAATAAACAAAAATATCTATTAGAAGAAATCTCCAACGATCACAATTCGCCATTCAGAAAAAGCAGGGTTTTGTCTTTGTTTTATGATAAAAATTATGGTGTTTTGGTTGGAACTTCTAAAGGTTTGGAATGTTTTGATCCTAAAAACGGTTCTAAAAAAGCATTGCCAAAAGCAATTGCCGAAAATGAAGCTTTACTTAAATCGAAAGTTTGGAAAGTCATTAAAGAAAAAAATGGCGATTTATGGTTTGCAACCGAAGCAAATGGTGTTTTTCGTTTTGATGTCGACAAAAATTTGGTAACCAATTTTTTGCTCAATGCTAACAACCGAAACAGTTTATCCTCCAATTGGGTCAACGATATTGTGGCAGTTGATGCGAATACGATTTGGTTTGCTACAAAAAATGGTTTGTGTGTTTACAAAAAAGACAGAAATGAATTTAGTAAATACGGACATAATCCGCAGCAGAATTATAGTCTTTCAGATGACGATGTAAAATGCTTTTTGAAAGACCGACACAACGATATTTGGATTGGAACAAATGGAGGCGGAGTCAACTTTTTTCAAAAAACAAATACCAATTTTGTCAATGTAAGAGAAGTTGTTCGACCAAATTTCGGATTAAATAATGCGACTGTAAATGCCGTTTCAAGAGAAAATGCCGGTTCAATTTGGGTCGGAACAAATGGCGGCGGTTTAAATTATCTTGATTTTAAAAATAATAAAAGCGCTTCGTATTTTGTTCAAGGTTACGATTCTGATAAAAGCGTGAATATGATTACAGCTTTAGTCAATCAGAATGAGCAAAATTTGTTTTGCGGGACTTTCAACGGATTATTCAAATTCAATAAAAGCAATAAATCGTTTCAATTTATCTCGCTTTCGCGAAAGGATTCCAAAGAACGTGAACGTCCGATTACGTCTTTATTAATGGATAATGTCGATTTATGGGTCGGAACCAACGGTAACGGATTAAAGAAAGTAATGCCAGACGGAACGGTAGAAATTTATATGGCAGACGGTTCTTCCAATTCGCTCAGCGATAACTTTATTACCGATATCGTAAACAGAAAAGACGGACTTTGGATTGCTACACAATATGGTTTAAATTATTTCGATAAAAAACTAAAACAAGTTACCCGAGTTTTTAAAGCGGGTCCAAAAAGCGGTTTGTCAAATAATAGTTTAACGGTCATGTTTACCGATTCTAAAAATAGATTTTGGATTGGCGCCGAAAGTGGAGGCGTGAATCTTTTTGATGAAAAGAAAGGACGTTTTTTCGAAATCAACCGATCAATGGGTTTTACAGACGAAACTATCAAAAGTATTTCTGAAGATGCGCAAGGAAATATCTGGATTAGCGATAATAATCTGCTTTATAAAATTAAAACCAAAAATGTAAAATCAGTTTTTAATATTAAGGATTTTGAAATCACTTCTTTTTCTTCAAAAGACGGTTTGAAGGTGAAACAATTTTCTAATAATTGCAGTTCAAATTTAAATGAAAAAGAGCTTGTTTTTGGATGTTCAAATGGTTTAATCGTTTTCAATCCTTCAAAATTGATTAAGACCGAAGATAAATCGCCAATTGTTTTAACAAAACTGATTGTGAATAATGAAGAGATTCGACCAGGAAACAAAGAAGTTTCTTTAGAAAAACGTATCAGTGAAACGACTGAAATCACTTTAAAACACGATCAAGGATATATTGGATTGGAATTTAGTGCGATGAATTTTATTTCGCCAGAAAAAAATGAATATGCGTATAAACTTGAAAGTTCATTCAATAAAGACGAATGGCATGTAATTGGTTCGCAGCATTATATCAATTTAACCAATTTGAATTCGGGAACTTATACGCTAAAAATCAAAACTTCAAATGGAGGAGGAGAATGGAATCCGACTATTAAAATCTTAAAAATTATCATGTTGCCGCCGTGGTGGAAAACGTGGTGGGCGTATTTATTTTATCTGGCTTTATTGGCTGGCGCTTCGGTTTTATTATTCCGTTTTTTTAGAAATAGAGAATTATTAAAACAAGCCTATTACTTGGAGCAAGTAGAAAAAGAAAGACAGGAAGAATTGTATAAAATGAAACTGGATTTCTTTACCAATGTTTCGCACGAAATCAGAACGCCGTTGACTCTAATCAGCGGACCGGTTGAAGAACTTTTAAACAGTGCCGAAAAGAATTCAAATCTTGAACACAAATTAAAAACCATAAAAAGCAATTCTGATCGATTATTAAAATTGGTCAATGAATTAATGGATTTTAGAAAAGCTGAAAAAGGAAGCATGAAAATCTATTGCGAACAGCAGGATATTGTCTCTTTCTGTTTCGATATTTATGAATCGTTTCGCGGAATTGCTGTCGAGAAAAAAATCGATTACAAATTTGTGCTGAACATCAATACGGCTTTGATTTATTTCGATAAAAATCAGATGGAAAAAGTGATTTACAATCTGCTTTCGAATGCTTTTAAATTTACAAGTAAAGGCGGTAAAATTACATTGGCGGTAGAACAAAAAGAAGATTTAGATGTTATTGAAATAAAAGTAAAAGACAACGGAATCGGAATTCCAGATAATCGTAAAAAGAAGATTTTCAAAAACTTTTTTCAGTTGGATGATCGCGGAAGCGCCAATTTGGGCAGCGGAATTGGTTTGGCTTTGAGCAAAAGTATTGTCGAGTTGCATCACGGAGAAATAAAAGTGCAGACGGAAGAAGATCCGAACTTTAATACCATTTTTACCATCAAATTAAAGAAAGGAAAAGAGCATTTTAAAAAATCTCAAATTGTCGAAAATGCGATTTCTATTAATGAAAATGCCAACCCGATTTCTGATGTAAAAACAGAAGTTAACATTTACATACCAGAATACTTAGAAGACAATAGCGATAAAAAAACGATTTTAGTAATTGATGATAATGAAGAAGTTTTGTCGTTTATTTTTGATGTGCTTCATGCCGATTATCGTGTTTTAAAATTCACAAATGGCTTAAATGCTTTAGAATATATGGATTCTGAAATTCCAGATTTAATTGTAAGCGATGTTATGATGCCAGAAATGGATGGTTTTGAATTGTGTAAAATTTTGAAAACAAGTTTGAACACGAATCATATTCCAGTTATTTTATTGACGGCAAAATCGTCGACTTTAAATAGAATTGAAGGACTTTCTACAGGAGCAGATTCTTATATTTCGAAACCATTCAGCATTGAAGAATTAAAATTGACGATTGCGAATCTTTTATCTGCTAAAGAAATAATGCGTCAGAAATATGGCGAAGGTTTCATCGCAGCGGTTGAAGAAGAAAACATAAATACACCCGAAGGAATCTTTCTAAAAAAACTAACTCAGATTATTGAAAGCAATCTCGATAATACCGATTTTGATGTAAACGATTTGGTCAACGAAATTGGAATGAGCCGAACGGTTCTTTATAAAAAAGTCCAAACTTTGACTAATCATTCAGTTGCTGGTTTCATCAAAAACATGAGATTAAAGAAAGCTGCTAGTCTTTTAGCCAATACTAGTTATTCTGTTGCTGAGGTAACTTATATGGTTGGTTTTAATGACCGAAAACATTTCAGCAAAGAGTTTAAGAAATTCTACAATCTTTCTCCGAGCGATTATAAAAGTTCTCAAGTGAATTAACTTTTAGATTATTTAACCGCAAGGTTCGCAAAGATTTTCGCAAAGTCCGCAAGGTTGAGTAAAACTTTGCGGACTTTGCGTTTTCTTTCCTTGCGGACTTTGCGTTTAAATTTTTATAAAGCTAAGAAATTAACTGTCTTACCAAAAATTAAGTTTTTTATTACGAATACCATTTTTTAAGCCTTTAAATAATACAAAATCCTCAAAGAAAGACATTGACACCCCTAAATACGAATAACACCCTCCCTTGCAGACGTCTTTAATTAAGCACTTTTGCAATGTAATCACGATTTATTAATTAACTAACCAAACCAATTTACAATGAAAAACAACAAACCCGAAAAGATGCTTTTTCTTGGTGGAAATTATCTAAAACTAGTTTTGATGCTGTTGATGTGCATATTGTCCACGAATATGCAGGCGCAGGAAAATACCGTAACTGGAAAAGTAGTAGATAATAAAGGACTGCCTTTGCCAGGTGTAAATGTCCACGTAAAAGGAAGCACAAAAGGAACCCAAACCGATTTTGACGGTAACTTCACTATTAATACGGCTCCAAAAAGCATATTAGTTTTTTCTTTTATCGGAATGGATGAAACTGCTGTTGATGTAGAAAATAAAAAAAATCTAAAAGTAGTTTTAAAAGAAAGTTCACAAGCGCTGGATGAAATAATAGTGGTTGGTTACGGCACCAAAAAGAAAAGTGACGTAATCAGTTCGGTGGCTTCTGTAAAACCAGGCGATTTGACAAAAGTGGCAACTTCAGATGTTGGAGAAATGTTGAGAGGAAAAGCTGCCGGAGTTCAGGTAAGTTTAGCCGATGGCGGACCAGGAAGTTCTTCTTCAATTCAAATTAGAGGAAAAAAATCTATTAATGGAAGTAACGAACCAATCGTAATTGCGGACGGAATCGTAATCGGAAGTATTAATGATGTTAATGCAAATGATATTGCTTCTTTAGAAATTCTAAAAGATGCCGCTGCACAATCTATTTATGGAGCAAGAGCTTCTAACGGAGTTATCTTGATTACTACAAAAAGAGGAAAAACAGGAAAAGCAAAAATCTCTTATAACGGTTTTTCTGGAGTTCAAACAGTAAACAGAAATTTTGATGTTTACAGCGGAGAAGAATTTGCGCAGCTAAAAAGAGAAGCTTACAGAACAAGTAACAATGGGGTTTACAGACCAGATAATCAAGTTTTCACGCCATTAGAATTAGAATCTGTTCAATCTGGAAAATATATCGATTGGGAAAAATTGGTTTTAAGAACTGGAGTAACCAACAACCATAGTTTGAGCATTTCGTCTGGAACAGATAAAACCAGTATATTTTCTAGTATCAACTACATTAATACTACGGGAGTAGTTCCAAATTCGGACTATGATAAAGTAGCGATGAGAGTAAATGTGGATCAAAGAGTAACAGATTGGCTGAAAATCGGAATGAATGTTTCACTTCAGTTTTCTGAATCGAATCGCCCTAATGTGGGGAACATTTTGAATAATGCCATTAATACTTCTCCGCTTGGGCAAGTTTATAATCCAGATGGTTCTTTCCGTTATCTGCCAGGAGGAATTCAAGAAACACCAAATCCGCTTATAGATATTTACGAAACCACTACAAACGAGTTGAACCGCAACGATATCATGAACGTGTTTGTAGATATTAATCTTGCAAAAGGTTTTACATATAAACTAAATGCCAGCCGCAGATCTTGGAATTATAAAGCAATGAGTTTTAATAGTTCAAAATCGCTTTCTGGAATTGCCAACTCAGGACAAGGAAGCGGTTATATCGAGTTTAAAGATAATGTAGAATATCAGTTGAGTAATATTTTACATTACAATCTGAATTTAGCCGAAAAAAATCATTTTAACGTAACTGGAGTTTACGAGATTACCTCATCAGAATACAATGATTTTAGAAACTCAGCAAGTAGAATTCCGAGTGATATTTTGGGAATTTATGGTTTAGAAAGTGCCTTCTTAAATACGCCATTAATTGGAGGAAACGAAAGATCACTTATTTCTTTCGCAGGAAAATTAGAATATGATTTTGATAACAAATATTATTTCACAGTTTCAGGAAGAGCCGACGGTTCTTCAGTATTTGGAGCAAATAATAAATGGGGATTTTTTCCAGCTGTAAATGCGGCGTGGAATGTTTCTAACGAAGAATTCATGAAAGAACACGTTCCTGTTTTGAGCAATTTAAAACTAAGAGCGAGTTACGGTAAAGTCGGAAATCAGCCTAAAGATCCCTACCAAAGTATGGCAACTGCTACACAAAGAGATTATATTATTAATGGTGTAAAAGTTTCAGGTTACGTTCCAGGAAATCAATTGTCAAATCCAGATTTAAGATGGGAAACTTCAACGCAATTAAACCTTGCGGCAGATTTTGGTTTATTCAAAAACAGATTAAACGGAACGGTTGAGGTTTACAATACCGATACTTCAGATTTATTGATTTATGAAACGCTTAACGCGAATACAGGTTACACAACCAAACTTTCAAATATTGGAAAAGTAAACAATAAAGGTTTAGAAGTTTCTTTGAATGGAGATGTCATCAAAAAGAAAGATTTCAGATTGAATCTTGGAGCTACCTTCACTAAAAACAAAAATAGCATTGTTAGTATCTACGGAAAAGATGCAGACGGAGACGGAAAAGAAGATAATTCTGTTGGAAATTTATGGTTTATCGGAAAACCAATTGATGTTTATTATCGCTATAAAGCGGTTGGAATTTATCAAGAAGGAGAAAATATTCCTCTTGTAACAGGAACAACTTTATATCCTGGAGATATCAAATTATGGGATGCAGATCCATCAAATGGAGCCAATCCAAATCCGGATCAAGATAGAGTAATTACTTCGAAAATGCCAGATTGGTTTGGTACTTTCTCTGTGGCTTTAGAATACAAACAATTTGATTTTTCAGCAGACATCTATACCGTTCAAGGTATTACAAGAGACAATCCATTTTTATACGACTATGTACGCGGAGGTTCTTTAAGAGGAGTTAAAAACGGAATCAAACAAGATTATTGGACACCAGAAAATCCTGGAGGAAATTGGCCAAGACCAAGAGACGGAAATGATCCGCCATATATCAACACTTTAGGATTACAAGATGCTTCTTATGTTCGTTTACAAAACGTTTCTGTCGGATTTAAATTCCCAGAAAGCACTCTTAAACCTCTAGGATTAAGTAATATGAGATTGTACGTAACTGGAAGTAATTTGATTACAATCACAGATTATCAATCATACAGTCCAGAGAAAGAAATATACGATTATCCAGAACCTGTTACTTGTGTTATAGGCTTACAAGTAGGTTTCTAATTCAATAAAATAAAAAATAACAAGATCATGAAAAATATAAATTTTCTATTTGTTTTGATTTTCGGACTTTCTTTGGGACTTACTTCATGCGAAGAATTTCTAGAAGAAACGGTAAAAGATCAGGTATCAGTAGATTATATCTACAATTCTCCGGCGGGTTTAGAAGTTGGAGTGAATGCACTTTACAATCAGATGCGTTTTTATAATTTGCCATCTGGAGATAATAACGATTTGTGGGCTAACGTATTCTTTATGGTAGCAACAGATTTAGGATTGCACAGAACTTGGAACACGCCTTACGGAACAGGACATAATCCGCAATCATTTACAGGTTCAAAATGGATTCAAGGCTATAAAATTATCGACAGATGTTCTGCTATAATTACGGCTGCAAGATCAATCCAAATGGATGATGCAGCTAAAAAAAGATTAGTGGCACAGGCACGTGTTATTCGCGGTGAATTGTATTTGGATTTAAAACAAATGTATGGTGGAATTTTAATTGATACGATTCCGACAACACCGCAAAATATCAACGATCCCGTAGAATACAAAGTAGCAAGTGATGCAGATGTGTACAAATTGATTGATGGCGATTTAGATTATGCTATTGCAAATCTTCCTTTTAAAGTAGATCCAGGACGTTACGGTCAAGGTGTTGCAAGACACATTCGCGGAAAAAGCGCTTTATGGCAACAAGACTGGGCTGGAGCAGCAGCTCAATTTGATGCTATTATTAATGATGGAACTCACGGTTTAGTAAATCTTATTGACGTTTGGGGACAAAATGGAAATCATAAAGAATCACTTTTTACGTATCAGAAAGATTTTTTATTAGGTCCTGATGATAATCTAGCTGGTGGCGGCGGTTCTTGGCTGAGTAGTGTTTTTACACATAGAACTTACGAATTAAATACAAGCGAATTGATTCAAGATGTTGCTTACGGAGGACAAGCTTTAGGATGGTTTTATCCAAATAATTATTTGAAATCACTTTACGATCAGACTAACGATTTAAGATTCAAAACGTATTATTATTCAGATAATTATCAAGATTATAAAATTAATGTGGCTGGAAATCCAAAATTCGGACAACCGATAACTAATCCTGCAATCGCAGCTCCAAACGGAAATTACAGAGCTTGGCATTGGAGTTTGAAGAAATATCATGATACAGAAAAACTCCCAATGACTTCAAACAGTTATAAAGATTATATGTATTACAGATTGGCAGAAACTTATTTATTGGCTTCTGAAGCGTATCATAATTTAGGTAATGATGGAAAAGCATTGGCTTATTTAAACAAAGTAAGAAGAAGAGGTTACACAGGAAATCCTGAAAGTGCCGTAACCACTTTCGATTTAACCGCTTGGACTTTAAATAATTATTTAGACGAATCTGCGAGAGAATTGGCTTTCGAAAATAACAGATGGTTTTTATTGAAAAGATTAGGGCTTTTGGTGGAAAGACAGAATTTGTATTTCCGTTCAAGTCCATCAGGAACTATTTCTGGCGAAGTACAGTTGAAAATGACTCCGGTAATGGTTAACATGCCAATTCCGCAATCGCAAATCGATTTGATGGGAAAACCTGCAGGATTTAATGTTGGTTATTAATTAGTTTTTTTAGAATACGTTTTTGTAACACCGATCTGGAAATCAATTTTGGTTTTGATTTCCAGATCTATTAAAAATTAACACGATGATAAAACAATATATTTTAGGAGCATTAATCGCTTTGATGTTTGCTTCTTGCAGCAACGACGAAAAAGTGGTTTTTATAAATGCAGAAGAAGGCGATTCGGGAAATCCAAATCCGATTACGCAGACTTTAAAAGAAAAAGCAAAATTTAAAATTGGCGCCGCTGTAAAAATGAAAGATTTGCAAAATGAAGCCAATTATAAAAATGCTGTTCTAAAACATTACAGTCAGATTACAGCTGAATTCGAAATGAAAATGGCAAGTATTTGGACTTCTTCAACAGCTTATAATTATACCGCAGCCGATTATTTAGTAGGTTTTGCTCAAGACAATAAATTAGAAGTTCACGGACATACTTTGGTTTGGTACGATTCTTTTCCAGAATGGTTTAAAAATGCAAAATACGATTCAATTGCTTTCGAATCGAAAGTCAAAGTTTACATTACCGATGTTGTAGGACGATACAAAGGCAAAGTAAAAAGCTGGGATGTTGTCAACGAAGTTTTTGCGGATGGAGGAGCAATGCGAAATGAAACCGTAATCAATTCTCTTTTTAAAGATCCAATCGGATTTTACGGAAGATGTTTCCGTTACGCAAAAGCAGCAGATCCAGATGCAAAATTATTTTACAATGACTACAGCGTTGTTATCGATGCAGGAAAAAGAGCAGCAATCAAAAAAATGGTAACAAGATTTAAAGCCAACGGAGTTCCAATTGATGGTATTGGAGATCAGTTTCATTACGCAACAGATACCAACAGACAGACGATGAAGACGGGTTTTACCGATATGGCTTCGACAGGATTGCTAATTCACATTTCAGAATTAGATATCAAGGTAAATACAGCAAAATCAGATTCGTATGTTTTTAATGATGCCGAAGCCCAAAAACAATCTGAAACCTATAAATACATTACAACGATGTATGAAGAATTGCCTCAAACTCAAAAATTCGCCATTTCAACTTGGGGAGTAACGGATAAATATACCTGGCTGACAAGCTTCTGGCACTCAAAAGAATATCCTTTGCTTTTAGACGCAGATTATAATAAAAAAGCGGCGTATCAAGGATTTTTAGATGGATTGAAGTAGGAGAGTTGTAGAAGCAAGAAGCAAGAAACAAGATTTGATGAAAGTCTTTCTTCTTTGTTCTGGTATCTATTTTCTAAAAAGAAACAAGAGACAAGATATTAGAAGAAGTCTTTCCTCTTGCTTCTTGCATCTATTACTCTCTTCAAAAAAATTAACCAAAAACATTAAAATCATGACCATAAAACTAAATTATATAGACAAATTAAAATATTTACTTTTTGTGCTTGTTGCAGTTTTGTTTTCCTGCGAAGATGATGTACGCGAAGTATATCTTTATAAAAAGGGAACAATAGAAGCAACTTCAACTAATACTGCTATTAAAGGAGGAGAAACGGTTACGTATACCGATTCGTCTACAAAAGTTCGTGCTATCAAATGGACCTTTCAAGGAGGATCTCCTGGTGTTTCGATCGAACCAATTGTTGAGGTAAAATATACCAAAGCAGGAACGTTTACTACAACTCTTGAAATAACACATACTGATAATACAATCGAAAAGAAAACTTTTACCGTTGTGGTTGAAGCGCCGCCAACACCGCCAATTGTTGTTCCTGCAGATGCGCTTAAAATTTATTCTGAAAATCCTGATTTCACCAAAACGGCACCTGTTTTAAATTGGGTTTCAAGCAATCAGTTTGTAATTAAAGAAGTCGCAACCGAAGGATATGAAGGTGCTTATAGAAATTTCTCTCTTCCAGCAACACCTCCAGCTGCAGAAGCGAAATGGGCAATGGCGATTCTTTCGTTTGTAAATTTCACCGATATTTCATCATATACTTATCTGAATTTAGCAGTAAGAACAACCAGCACCGGGAAAATCAGATTTAGAATGAAAGATGCTTCCAATACAGGTTATGTAGAATTTGATGCCACAAGTAATTTGTACGGTTTAAAAAGAGATGGAAGCTGGAACATGGTTAAAATTCCGATTGCTGATTATAAAAAGCAAAATGCTGCTTTAGATTTAACAAAAATCAAAGATATTTTGGTTTTAAGAAGTGTTGATCCAGAAGACGTAAGAGCTTTAAATAATTACATTTTCGATATCGATCATATTTATTTATCTAAATAATTTGCCTCTTTTTATTACACTATTTTTTATGGGGCAGTTTTATGCTGTCCCATAATTTTTCAAAAACAATTAAAAATGAATTTAAAGAAATATTCCATTTGCATATTGTTCTGTTTTACAAGCCTAATACCGTTGAATGCACAGAATAAAATTATGTACCAAAAAGTCGAAGCAAGACAAAACGCTTTAGATCCGAAATGGGTGGCTTATGATGCAAAAACCATTGATAAATTGCCTGGATTTAAAACAAAAAAAACAGAATCGACTTCAATTTATGGCGGTTTTAAAGTTTGGCAGAAAGAAGCAACAGGATTTTTTAGAACCGAAAAAATAGACAATAGATGGTGGATTATTGATCCAGAAGGTTATCCGTTTATTTACAAAGGAATTGCAGTTTTCAACGCAGGACGTTCTGTAAATCAGCAAAAAGCATTTGATAAAAAATACGGAAGCAAAGAAAACTGGGTGAAACAAGAATCCAAACTATTGCGCGATAACGGATTCAATGGTGTAGGAGCGTGGTCGAATATTGATTTGGTTAAAAATGCTGAAAATCCGTTGGTTTATACCGTAATCATTTCGCCAATGGGAATGTATCATTCTGATCATATTAAAAAATATGGAGGAAAATACAAAGAAGCGAGCTGGCAGAATTATCGTTTTGATTTGGTTATGGTTTTCGATAAAGAATTTGATGCCTACGTCGAAAAATCGGTTAAAGAGGTTTCTCAGTATAAAAATGATAAGTATTTGATGGGTTATTTTACTGATAATGAGCTTCCTTGGTATAATGACGCATTAGATAAACATTTAACTTTATTGGCCAAAGATGAGCAGGGTTATATCGCTGCAAAAGCTTGGTTAGATGAAAGAAAAGGATTTAATGCATCATTATCTGATGTTACTCAGGAAGATAGAATGGCGTTTACAGCATTTTATTTTGAAACTTATATGAAGAAAGTGACCGAAGCGCTTAGAAAAGCAGATCCAAATCATCTGTATTTAGGCTGTCGCTTCAATCAGGATAAAGAGCAAGAATTGACCAATCCTGAGATTTTTAAAGTAGCTGGAAAGTATATGGATATCATTTCGATAAATCATTATAGAAAATGGGAGCCAAGTCAGGAATTAATGAACAATTGGGGCGAATGGTCAGGAAAACCTTTTCTGATTACAGAATGGTACACAAAAGGAGAAGATTCTGGACTGCCAAATAATACAGGTGCAGGATGGCTAGTTCGTACGCAAAAAGAAAGAGGACTTTTCTATCAGAACTTTACTTTGGATTTGCTTAAAAACAAAAACAGCGTCGGTTGGCATTGGTTCAAATACATGGATAACGATCCGCAGGATTTAAGCACAGATTATTCGAACAGAGATTCAAACAAAGGAATTGTCAATAGTAATTTTGAACCGTATTTGCCTTTATTAAAAGAGATGAAAGTCATTAATGATAATGCTTATGAGCTGACTCGTTATTTTGATAAAAAATAAATGTTGTTTTTAGATTAAAGGAACTAAAATCAGCTCAACCTCAAAATATTATCCGTGATATTGTCATTTCGACGAAGGAGAAATCTTCGCAAGTAGCTCCTCAAAAGGATTTCTACTCTTTGTCGATTCAGCATCGAAGATTTCTCCTTCGTAGAAATGACAAGATTGTGGTTATCGTCGTAAAGAATAGATTAAAATAACTTTAAAAAAGAAAAGTTTAAATTAATTAGACCTATATAATTAAAATTAAAAACTATGAAAAAAATTGTAATGCTGTGTTGTACTTTTCTATTAATGGGAAAAGCCGTAGCACAGGAAGTTCCATTAGTTTCAAATATTGCTGCCAGAAACAATATTACTTTAAACGGAAAATGGAGTTATATCGTAGATCCGCTAGAAAATGGATATTACGATTACCGTTTAATGCCTTTTAAAAACAACGGATTTTTCGAAAATAAAAAATGGAACACCACAGATTTAACGGAATATAATTTCGCTACTTCTGCCACAATGGATATTCCGTCTGATTGGAATTCGAAAGACGAAAGATTGTTTTTTTACGAAGGAACGGTTTGGTTTCAGAAAGATTTCAATTATAAAAAAGATGCTAAAACAAAAGGAATTTTGCATTTCGGAGCAGTTAATTACGATGCAAAAGTGTATGTAAACGGAAAATTGGCAGGTGCTCATGTTGGTGGTTATACGCCTTTTAATTTTGATGTAACCGATTTATTAGTAGACGGAAATAACTTCGTTGTAGTAAAAGCAGATAATAAACGTCATAAAGACAATGTGCCAACGGTAAATATGGATTGGTGGAATTACGGCGGAATTACGAGAGACGTCACTTTGGCTCAAGTTCCAAACACTTATATCGAAGATTATTTGGTTCAATTGGATAAAAAAGAAAAAGGAAAAATTTCTGGCTGGATAAAATTGAATAGCGAAAGTGCCAATCAATCTGTCTCTGTTTCGATTCCAGAATTGAAAATCAAAAAGAGCGTTACAACAGATGCTAAAGGAATGGCTTATTTTGAAATTAAAGCCAATCCTGTTTTATGGACGCCAGAAAAACCAAAATTATATGAGGTAACTATTTCTAAAGCTGATGAAAATATAGCAGATCAAATTGGTTTCAGAACCATTGAAGCCAAAGGAAAAGAAATTCTGCTAAACGGAAAAAAAGTCTTTTTACGCGGAATTAGTATTCACGAAGAAGCGCCTTTCAGATCTGGAAGAGGTTGGTCGCAAGATGATGCGATTACTTTGTTGAATTGGGCAAAAGAATTAGGCTGTAATTATGTTCGTCTCGCGCATTATCCGCACAACGAAAATATGGTAAGAGAAGCCGAAAAAATGGGAATTATGATTTGGTCTGAAGTTCCAGTTTATTGGACGATTTCTTGGACAAATCCAGATACTTACGCAAACGCAGAACGCCAATTGCACGATATGATTTACAGAGACAAAAACCGTTGCGGAATCGTAATTTGGTCTATCGCTAATGAAACGCCGCACAGTGACGAAAGAGATGTTTTCTTAAGTAAATTGGCAAAATACGCGCGTACGCAAGATAATTCTCGTTTGATTAGTATGGCGATGGAAGTCACTAAAAGTCCGAACAATGTAAATACACTTCACGATAATATGAATGAATATGTAGACATTGTAAGTTTCAACCAATATTTAGGCTGGTACAGAGGAACAAATGAATCTTGCAAAGACATGCAATGGGTTATTCCGTATAACAAACCCGTTATCATTAGCGAATTTGGTGGCGAAGCTTTACAAGGTCTTCACGGTGATAAAAAAGAACGCTGGAACGAAGAATATCAGGAAGAATTGTACATTCAAAATACGCAAATGTTCAATCGAATTGAAGGTTTAGCGGGAGTTTCGCCGTGGATTTTAGTTGACTTTAGATCGCCAAGAAGACAATTGCCAAATATTCAGGATTTCTTTAACCGCAAAGGATTAATCTCAGATCAAGGAATTAAGAAGAAAGCTTTTTATGTAATGAAAGATTGGTACGCACAGAAAGAAAAAGAATATAAATAAGTTAGTAGTTTAAATAGAGTGAAAAACCTTCGAAGTCAGAAATGATTTTGGAGGTTTTTTTATTTAGCAGTAATTTTAAAACAAACTTTTTGAACGATAACAATCATTTCTATTTAATTATATTTGATATACATGGAATTTGAAAATTTAGTACAAAGATGAATTATCAAAAAATAGCTGAAAAAATAATAAAACTAAAAAATGCTGATTTTGAACTAAGGGAAAAACTTATTCAAAATGGACAGCTTTCAGAAGGATATAATACTGAAATGGAAAAATTGCATAATGAAAATGCAAAACAATTAGAAGATATAATAAACAAGATTGGTTATCCGTCAATTGATAAAGTTGGAGAAGAAGCTAGCCAAAGTGCATGGATTATAATTCAGCATGCAATTGGACAGCCTAGTTTTATGAGAAAATGCGCCTTAGAATTAGAAAAAGCTGTAAACGAAAAGAAAGCTGATCCTATAAGTCTAGCTTATCTAAAAGATAGAATAGCTGTTTTTGAAGGTAAACCACAGTTTTATGCAACTCAATTTGATTGGGATAAGAATGGTGAAATGAATCCAAATTCATTTGATGATTTGATCCAAGTGAATAAAAGAAGGAAAGATATTGGTCTTAATTCTTTAGAAGATCAAATAGAAATTATGAGAAAACGTGTCAAGAATGAAAATCAGTTTCCTCCAAAAGACTATGAAAAAAGAGAAGTAGAAATGGAAGAATGGAAAAAGAGAATGGGCTGGATAAAATAGAAAACCCTTAAGCGATTCTGCGTTTAAGGGTTTTCTGTTTTTACAAAGAATATTATTTGACCAAATAATCAACCTGATCAGCTTCACAAAGTCTGAAGTAACCAAATGCAGTATTATTTGCATTCGTGTTATTTATAATATTTCCTCTAATATTTCCAGGCGGAACCTGAAAAGGATTTGAGCTTGAAGCTTCTAAGATTAATTTCCAGTAATTAAAGAAGTTTTTAGAAACGCCTCTGTGCGTAATTTTTACGGTATTTCCAGCTTTCATGTCTTCGTGAGAAAATCTTGTGCTGATTTCATTTCCGTTATAAAAATCATCATTTGTGATTTCGTATTCTGGGTAAATCAAAAATTCACTTTGATAATCGGTTACATAAAAATTGATTTGGTCTGCTGGGTCATTGTAATAAAAAGTCAATTCAATTACATCTTCACCGCCAAAATCGGGAACAATTTTTTGCTCTATTTTATTAATTGGAGTAGTAGCAGTCAGTTTTTCTGTTGCTGTATAACTTTGTCCTTCAGAAGTAATAAATAATTTATATTCCATTTCAATTACAGGAACAAAATTATTGCATTTGTAAACTCCAGCTTCTGTTTCGTTAAAAGTAAAAATATCTCCGTTGCTGTTTTCTACTCTAACTTGTGCGCCAGAAACTTTTGGTGTTGAACTGCTGTAATAAGGAGCCGTTTTACTTATTTTGATTGTTTGTTCGTTCCCTGCTGTTCCTTTTTTCCATAAAATTTCAGCATCTACTACAAGTTTAGTTTCTCCTGTTTCCAGATCTAGATTTACAACATCTTCGCACGAAGCGAAAGAAAAAACAAAAAGAAGACTTATTAATGCCAGCGCTCTATTCATTATCCAATTTTTTTTCAATTTATTCATAGCATTAAAATTTAAAATTATAAGAAACCCCAGGAACAATTCCGAAAATAGAAAGTCTTCTGGTTTCGTTTGCTCCAGTATCTTCATTGGTTGTAAAACTTACCGAAGCAGCATTTTTTCTGTTGTAAACATTGTAAAGACTGAAAACCCAATAGCTCTGCCATCCTTTCTTTTTGTCAGGTTTTGGCGTATAAGTTGCCGCAAGATCTAAATGATGAAAAAGCGGTAATCTGTTTTCATTTCTCAATGAATAATTCGGAACATGAATGCCTCCCATTTCATAATAACCATTTGCGTAAGTCACAGGCTGACCAGATTGCAAAGTAAAATTTCCATTAAAAGACCATTTCGGATTTAATTCATAACTTCCAACAATGCTTAAATTATGCAATTTATCATATCCTGATAAATACCAGTTACCGTTTGCAATTCCGGGTTCTTCAGCTGTCCTTCCTGGAGTTTTTTGCTCAGCGCGAGACAAAGTATAAGAAATCCATCCGGTAAATACTCCAACATTTTTTCTGAATAATAATTCCATTCCGTAAGATCTCGCTTTTCCGTTCAAGATTACCTGTTCAATATTATTGTTAGCCAAAACATCAGCTCCGTCAATATAATCAATACGATTTTGGACATTTTTATAAAATAATTCGGTTTCTAAAGAGTAATCGCCGTCTTTGAAATTTCTGAAATAACCCAAAGCATATTGATCTAAAAGCTGAGGTTTTGTAAAAGGTCCGCTTGGTGTCCAAATACTCATTGGTAATGGAGATTGCGTATTGGCTAAAATATGAATGTACTGCGCCATTCTGTTGTAACTCGCTTTTATAGAAGTTTCGTCATTAAAAGCATAAGACAAGGCAGCTCTTGGTTCTAAATTATTGAAAGTACTAATTGCTTGTCCTTTTTTATAATTGATTGTTCCTGTCGGAGTTCCTTCTTCGTAAATTTTATATAAAGGATTGTATACAACTGCCTGACCATTTTCGTAAGTACTAATTGGTTCAGGTCCGAAACGATAAAAAGAACTGTAACGAAGTCCGTAACGGAAATTCAGTTTTTCTGTAATCTGATTTTCAAAATCAATAAAAGCAGAAGCTTCCAGAGCATACTTTTTATCCAGTTGTTTGTAATTAAACTGAGAATCGGAAGCAGTAGGCGCTACAACTCCAGGATTAAAATTATAATACAAACCGTCGATACCGTAATTGATTTTAAATTTTTCAGTTTTCTGATAATTCCAATTGTATTTCAATCCGTAACTCTGAATATTGCTGTCCCATTTAAAACTTTCAATCGGAATTTCAAGATTAAATCTATAATCGCTGTAAAAAGCAGATAAATTGCTATTTAAACTATTAGAAAATTTATGTTTCCAGCTTAAAATTCCCATTGTACTTCCGTAAGTACTCGCAAAACGGTCGTTTATATCAAATAAATCATTACCAAAATAACCAGAAAAAGACAACGTATTATTGGCGTCAAAACGGAAATTTAATTTAGCGTTCAAATCATAAAACATGGCGGAGTTATTATTGTCCGCCAGTTTCATGAACAAATGCGCATACGAAGTACGTCCGGAAAGGATGAACGAACTTTTCTCTTTCTGTATTGGTCCTTGAACCAAAAGGCGGCTCGAAATAATTCCGATTCCTCCATTTACTTTGTAATCTTGAAAATCTCCAGTTTGCTGCGCTACATCTAAAACAGAAGAAACACGCCCGCCGAATTTAGACGGAATTCCGCCTTTATATAAATCTAAACCATTGACAATGTCAGCATTGAAAATCGAGAAAAAACCAAACATATGCGAATCTGCATAAACTGGTGCGCCATCTAAAAGAATCAAATTCTGGTCGGCAGCACCGCCTCGAACATTAAAACCAGAAGAAGCTTCTCCAGCATTGGTTACTCCTGGCAAAGTCAAAATCGATTTTAAAGGATCTGGCTCTCCCATTGCAACCGGAATTTTTTTGATTTCCTGCATCGAAAGCTTGTTAACACTCATTTGAGTTGTTTTGATATCAGTAGCTTTATTGTTCATTACAATAACTTCTCCCAATTGCTGGCTATCCGATTCTATGCTGAAATTCATCGTAACATCATCCGAAACGGTAATTTGTTTTTCCTGATTTTTAGAGCCAACATAACTTAGCATAAGAGTGTAAGTTCCGTTTGGAATTTCAAAGCTATATTTTCCGTTAAGATCTGTTATCGTGCCGGCTTCCAATTCTTTAATAAAAACATTGGCACCAATAACAGGTTGTCTTTCATTGTCAAAAATCTGTCCCTTTAGCTTGCTTTTTTTTTTAGTTGCTTTTTGAGATTGAGATTTCTGTTTTACAAAAATATTGTTGCCTACTATAGAAAATTGTACAGACGCAGTTTTGTTTAATTCCGCAATAAGCTTCTCAACTTCGATTTGCTTAAAAGTGCTTTTTTTGGTGAAATATTTTTTGCTAGTATCGAATTGCTCCGTAAACGCAAACTTAAAATCAGATTGATTTTCGATCTGCTTAAAAAAATCTTTTAAAGTTACATTTTGATCTACAGTTACCGTGACCTTTTGTGCGGTCATACACAAACTGAGTAAAAAAAAGCATGCTGAAATTATATGCTTCATGAAATTTTGTATTTTTGAATTATTATTAAATGGAATAACCTCGTGTTATCCTGAATATGAGGAGGATGTGTAGTTTCGCGGCTTGCATCCTTTTTTCTTTTCTATTGAAAAGTAATCTGTTTTAAATCTTCATTGATCTCAAAATTTAGGTTATACATTTCTGATATTAATTGTACAATTATCTTTAAATCCTCTTTTTTATTGATTCGGATTGTAATTTTCTGATTTAGATTTTCATTCGGAAGAATCACTTTATAGCCATAATTCTCTTCTATATATTTACTTACGTCAGAAAGTTTTTCGTTATCAAAATCTACAAAACGGCTAAATTCGGTTACAGCTCCAGTTTGATTTCCGTATGTAAATTTCTCGCCAGGTTTTAAAATCCATTTTTGGTTTTGACCTTTTACATTCATTTGAACGCTTCCTTCAAAAAGTTCAACGGTTATTTGTTCATTTTCAGATTCTTTTACAATAAACGAAGTCCCTAAAACCGTCGTTGTAGTTTCGTCGCAGAAAACTTGAAAAGGATGTTGTTTGTCTTTTTTAACTTTAAAATAAGCTTCACCATCGATTTCAATTTTTCTATTTAAAGCAAAATTTGCTCCGTAAGAAATTTTAGAATTCGGACTCAATTCTACTTTTGAACTATCTGGTAAAGTCACATATTTTATTGCCGAAGAAGTATTTTCAATAATCGTTTCGGCAATAACATTACTTTCGGTTAGGGAATTTTTATTTAAGAAAATTCCAGTTCCGATAAGTACAAAAAGTAAAACCGAAGCTGCGGCGTAATAACGCCAAGGTTTAGATTTGGTTTTCTTTTTAGCAAAAGTTTCGGCATGAAATTGTTTCCAAGAAGCTTCTTTATCATTTTCTGAATGTGAAGCTGGAGTTTCATTCCATGCTTTTTCAAATGCATCGTCAAGTTTTTTCTTATCCATTTTTTGATATTAAATAATTTGACAATGAAATCCTTGTTTGGTAAAAACACCATAAACCATTTCCTTGATTTCACGATTGGTTTCGATTTTCAGGATGTTTTCGCGGCCTTTTTTATCAAAATTGATAATACAATCTGAAATGATGAACTGTAAATGAGCCACAAGTAAACTTGCTTCTTTTTTAGTTCTTACATTAGTTTTATATGCTTCAATATGCATTTCTGTCCTTGTTTTTTATAGATAACAAACGAGAACAGAAAAGTTCCTAATGGTTTTCGATTTTTTTTCGAATAAATTTACTGGCAAGATAAATATGATTGGCAATGGTCTTTTCAGAAAGATCCGTTATTTCTGCAATCTCCTTATAGCTAAGGTTTTCCAGTTTGTGTAAAGTGAATATTTTTTGCTGTTGTTCAGGAAGCTGGTTAATGAAGCTGTGGAGTTTTTCTTTTCTCTCATCAAAAATTCCAGAATCGGTTTCTTCCTGTAGAATATCAACTTGAGGATCAAGCTGAATTATTTTGTTTTCTCTATTAATGTGGTTGATAATGATGTTTTTGCAAATGGTAAACAATTGTTTGTCTAGCAAGACATCTTCGTGCAGTAATTCTTTTTTATTGTATAATCTGATGAAAGTTTCCTGAACAAAATCTTCAGGAGTAAGAACAGAAGAATTAAATCGTTTGGCAATATTTATAAGTTTATCGTAATAGTTGAAGTAAACTTCTTTGAAAGCTGCTTCATTACCTTTTTTTAAACTTAAAATAAACTTTTTATTGTCCATAACGAAAATATCGCGACCAGTTTTAACTAATCTAAACTCATTGGTTTCAATATTATTGCATTCAAAATTTAGAGAATTTTAGATATTGAATGTAATAAGTTACAAAGAACCGCATTTTTATTCAAGATTAGACGTAACTGTTGAAGAAATGTTACAATTTATTTCAATTAAAAACCCTTAAACATTTTGCTTAAGGGTTTTGTGTTTTTATTGAAATGACAAATTTCAACTTTTATAAGCGAATATTAGTTTATCTAAAAATTGAAACAATTTTTCATTCATTTCATTATAATTATGAGATAAAATGGTTTTACGATTTTGAACAAATGGATGTTTTGTGCTTTTTTCTAATAAATCTGTTTCGCTTTCAATTAAAAGAGAAACAACTTCCGTTGTTAATTCCATATGACATTGAAAACCATAAACAAGATCTGAATAAGAAACAATTTGAATTGGACAGCCTTCGCTAAAAGCCAAAACTTTACTTTCTTTTGTTAAACCGGGCATATCGTTGTGCCAATGTCCAACATTCAATATAGAGCCAAAATGATTTATTTTTTCGTCATTTTTTCCGTCTTCAGTCAATGTTATCGGAAATACACCAATTTCTTTTTCTGGACTATGATTAAATTTTGCTCCTAAAGCTTCTCCAATTAATTGAGAGCCCAAACAAACGCCAACAACTGCTTTTCCTGCAGAAATGCATTTTTGTATTAATCTTATTTCAGCATCAGCGTCGAAGTGCGAGCATTCTTCAATTGTGGTATTTGGACTTTGAGGTCCGCCCATTATGATAAGCACGTCTATGAAATCTACAGAATCGGGTAGTGCATCATTTTGGTACACTTTAGAAAAAGAAATTTTGCAGTTTCTGCTTTTTGCCCATGTAAGATAGGCACCAGGAGCTTCGTAAGTTTCGTGTTGTATAAAATGTATGTTCATTTTGTCTAATAAATTAAGTCAAATTTATTTTGATAAAGAACATTTATACTAGTCCAGCTTTAATTATAAAAAAGTGGTCCAGTTAACAATAAGTGAATTTTTATTTGTTCTCTACTAAATTATCAGCATCAGAAATCTGATCCAAAATGTTAGTTTGGTTTGGAGAAATATAGTTTTTTATTTCAGGTGCATTTTCTTTCTTAAAAAGCAAATCTAAAGCATTGTACAGTTTTAATAAAACATCTCTGTCTGCTTTTTCAATCTCTAAAGCAGTATTAAAATTAAAAACATAATTGTTGGAATTTCTTACTTCCACTTTTATTGTTTTTGATGTGATTTTAAATTTAACTATATCCATACATTTCCCAATTACTTTCTTCAAAGATGCTAATTTAATAAAGATCTTGATTTAAAAAAGCATTAATTCAAATTAAAAAACCCTTAAACATTTCTGTTTAAGGGTTTTGCCTTTTCGTAGCGAGGACGGGAGTTGAACCCGTGACCTCAGGGTTATGAATCCTGCGCTCTAACCAACTGAGCTACCTCGCCTGGACTGCTAGTAGGATTGTTTCCTTCATTGCGGGTGCAAAGATAGAAATAATATTAAAGCACACAAGAATATTTTAAAGAAAAAAAAATATTTTTAAAAACGCATTGTTTTTGGACATATATTCTTATATTTCCAAAAAAATTAAAAGTAGCACATGGATTCAAAAATACGTTACGAAATCGAGTTTCCGATCAATTCTTCGCCGCAATTATTGTATCAATATATATCAACACCGTCAGGTTTATCAGAATGGTTTGCTGACAATGTTAATTCAAGAGGGGAGTTTTTTACATTCATTTGGAATGATTCACAAGAAAAAGCACGTCTAGCTTCAAAAAAATCTGGAGAAAAAGTAAAATTCAAATGGGTTGATGACAGCAGTAAAGACACAGAATATTTTTTCGAATTGCATATTTTGGTTGATGAATTAACCAAAGATGTTTCGCTTATGGTAGTTGATTTTGCTGAGAAAGAAGAAATTGGCGAGGCTAAACAATTGTGGGAGAATCAGATTTCTGACCTAAAACATCTTATAGGTTCTGTTTAGTAAAAGTCTATTTTATACCTTATATTTGCCCTGAACAAAATTCAGGGTTTTTTTATGATTAATTTTAACGGAAACATAGCGCAAGAAGATAATATACTAACTCTAAACCGCGCTTTTTTGTATGGTGACGGAATATTCGAAACAGTAAAAATTGTCAACGGAAAGATCTTGTTTCTTGAAGATCATTATTTTAGATTGATGGCTTCGATGCGCGTTGTTAGAATGATGATTCCGATGAATTTTACAATGGAATATTTTGAAGAACAAATTCTTAATCTGGTTAATCAATTAAATATTGCTTCTTCAGCAAGAGCTAGAATAACCGTTTTTAGAAATGATGGTGGTTTGTATCTTCCTAAAAGCAATGAAATTTCGTTTTTAATAAATGCTATTTCTCTTGGAAATAAAGCTTACACTGTAAATACAAACGAATACGAAGTAGATTTATATAAAGATTTTTATGTGACAAAACAACTGCTGTCATCGCTTAAAACAACCAATAAGATGATTAATATAACAGGAAGTATTTTTGCAGACGAAAATGGTCTAGCAAATTGTATTTTGCTGAATGACAGTAAGAATGTAGTAGAGTTACTTCAAGGAAACATCTTTATGGTTTCTGGAAAAAAACTAATTACGCCTCCAATTTCAGAAGGTGCTTTAAACGGTATAATGCGTAAACAGATTTTAGCATTAGCGAAAAAAGTAGAAGGTGTAGAGGTTTTAGAAGAGATAATTTCACCGTTTGATCTTCAAAAAGCAGACGAATTATTTCTAACAAATGTAATCACAGGAATACAGCCGATAACTAAATATCGAAAAAAAGATTTTACAACGAATCTGGCTCATTTATTAGTACAGAAACTTAATGAATCCATTTCTGAAAATTAATTCAGATATGGATTTTCGGGCGCATTTGACCAAATAAGATAATCTCCGCCAAGTTCTATAATCTGCTCTTTCCAAAAATGAGTAGTAGATTTGCCGATAATTTTATTTTTATAATTATTATCAGCGATAATCCAGGAGTTTCCTTGCATTTCGTTTTCAAGCTGATTTTCATCCCAGCCAGTATAACCTAAGAAAAAGCGAATATTATTTTTGCTAATAGCTCCGCTGTTAATTAGATCCTTTGTAGACTCAAAATCACCTCCCCAATAAATTCCATTCGAAATCTCAACACTGTTTGGAATTAAGTCTGGAATATTGTGAATAAAATAAAGGTTGTCTTGCTCTACAGGGCCTCCGTTATATATCTTAAAGTTGGCTTCAATTTCAGGTATTAAGTCATTAATAGTATATTTTAATGGCTTATTAATGATAAAACCTATTGATCCTTCTTTGTTATGGTCTGCTAATAAAATTACCGATCTGTTAAATGATAAATCTCCAATTATTGAAGGCTCGGCAATAAGCAGGTGTCCTTTTTTTAATTTTTCTGAAATCATACGGTTACAATTTTTATTAAATTTAATCATAAAAAAATTAAAATCACAAAAAAAATCGTTAAACCGCATAAAAAAACCTTCCATAAGGAAGGTTTTAATTATATTATAAGTTTAGAGAACTTTCTTACTTAGTTCACTGCACCTTCTAATTCAGCTCCAGCTTTGAATTTTACAACGTTTTTAGCTGCGATCTTAATAGTTTTTCCTGTTTGTGGGTTTCTACCATCTCTTGCCGCTCTTGAAGAAACTGACCAAGATCCAAATCCTACTAATGAAACTCTTCCACCTTTTTTCAAAGTAGTTCCTACATTACCTAAAAATGACTCTAAAGCTAATTTCGCCGCAGCTTTTGTGATTCCTGCATCAGCAGCGATAGCATCGATTAATTCTGATTTGTTCATAATAATTAGTTATTAATTGTTGGTTAAAAAAAATTGTTAATACACAAATTTAGTAGGAAATCCGTTGCGTGCAAGTGTTTTCTTTAATTTTAGCAAAAATTGTTAATAACTTGCTTTTTTTGTTCATAAAGGATGTTATTCATCGATGAAAAGCAAGTACAAACCCCTGTTTTACTGAGCTTAATAGACTTTTGCAGCTTCGGAAAAGCTTACTCCATTTAATAATTCGGAAGCAAGCATTCTCTTTTTTCCTGGAAATTGTAGACTTAATAACTGAATAAAGCCATCTTTTATTGCAATCTTGATTTCTTTTTTACTGCTAATTATCTTTCCAACCTCGTAAGAATGTGATTCTGAGACTAGTTTTGCTTCATAAATTTTGATGTTTAACTCTTCATTTTGATCTTTCAAAAAACACCAAGAAGCAGGATACGGACTTAAACCACGAATCAAATTATTTATTTCCTTTCCAGATTTTGTCCAATCGATTTTGCAGTTTTCTTTGTTTAGTTTGTAAGCTGTTTTAATATCATCGTTATCTTCCTGAATGGTTGTTGTAACATTTCCATTTTCAATAATTTTCAAAGTATCGATTACAGTTGTACTTCCTAAATTCATTAAACGATCATGCAATTGTCCAGCAGTTTCTTCTGGTTCGATAGCGATTTCAGAATTTAAAATCATGGCGCCAGTATCGATTTTATCATCAATAAAGAAAGTAGTTACGCCAGTTTTGGTTTCGCCGTTTATAATTGCCCAGTTTATCGGAGCGGCTCCGCGGTAATTAGGCAATAAAGAAGCATGAAGATTAAAAGTTCCTAAACTTGGCATTTCCCAAACTACTTTAGGTAACATTCTAAACGCTACTACAATTTGTAAATTGGCATTTAAAGCTTTTAATTCGGCTAAGAAATTTTCGTCTTTTAAATTGGTTGGCTGTAATAAAGTAAGATTGTTTGCCAATGCATATTCTTTTACCGCCGAATATTTTATTTTTTGTCCGCGTCCAGCTGGTTTGTCTGCAGCTGTAATTACGCCGACAACTTCGTAGTTGTTTTTAATAATGGTGTCCAAAATGCCGACAGCAAATTCTGGCGTTCCCATAAATATAATTCTCAATTTCTCCATTATGATTTTAAAGTGTATTTATTATTCGCTTGTATTATAATATGATTGTTTTCGAGCAATTCCTGAAGAACCGAAATAATGTCTTTCGTGTCCATTTTTATTTGGTTTTCAATTTCTCTCGAAGTCAAAGAAGCTGTTTTTAGTAGTGATAAAATTTTATCAGCAATCGAATCGGCTTCGGTTATTTTTCCTTTTTGTGTAATGCAATACGAACAAATACCGCAATTTTCTTTGGTTTCTTCTCCAAAATAATTCAAAACCAATCTGTTTTTGCAGGTTTTGGTATCTTTTATATAATGTAAAACAGATAAAAGCTGTTCTTTTTTGACTAGATTTTGTTTTTCTAAATATTTTGAAATTCTATTTATCGTAAGTTCGTCTTCGCGGACTTCATTAAATAATATAGTAGCGTCGTTGTTTTTAGATTTATATTCAATAATTTCTTTTTCTTTTAGTTTTTCTAAAAGAGCTAGAATTTGTTCTTCTGTTCGATTCGATTTTTTAGCAATTAATCCTAGATTTAAATTGGCTTTTACTTCGTGTATGCCGGGATAAGTCCTTAAAATCGCCAAAATAATTTCTTCATCATTCGGATTCAAACTCACATATCGAATAACTTCTTTAGATTCTAGAAGAAACTGAATGCTGATTTTTTCTGAAAATTCCTGAGACATCGTAATAATTCCCTGCTGATTTAAAAACTGCAAAGAATTATAAGTTTTTAAAGTCGGAAAATCATATTTATTGCAAAAATGATTCATTTTAAAAGAAAAGCTTTCATCCAAACCTTCTCCGTAAGCAATCTGAAAATAATTGCAAAGCTTGATATACATCGTTTTTAGAAACTTCTTATCTGGAAGAACATTTATAAATTGCTGTTCGGTCTGAATGGCATCTGAATTATTATAAAGCAAAACCGAAAAAGCTTTCGCACCATTTCGTCCTGCACGCCCAGATTCCTGATAATAATTTTCTAAATTTTCGGGAAGTTGCGTATGAATTACGGTTTTTACATTGTCTTTGTCAATTCCCATTCCGAAAGCATTCGTGGCTACAATAACTTGTGCTTGCTCCGACATCCACAACTGCATGTTTTTATCTTTTTCTTTTGCCGAAAGTCCGCCGTGATAATAAGTCGACGTAAATCCCAAAGATTGTAATTGCGAAGACATATTCAAACACGATTTTCGATTTCGCACATATATAATAGAAGGTTGCAGATTTTTTTTAAGAATTTGCTCAGTTCTATATAATTTATCTTCTACTTCAAAAACCATATAAGCAATATTTTTTCGCTCAAATGATTGTTGAAAATGTCTCGGATTTTTTAATTCTAATTGAGTTCTAATATCTTCAATAACTCTCGGAGTTGCCGTCGCGGTCAAAGCCAAAAACGGAATTTTAGGGAAGAATTTTTTGAGCTCAGAAATTTTAAGATAAGCAGGTCTAAAATCGTGACCCCATTGCGAAACACAATGTGCTTCATCAATGGCAATTAAATTGATAGGAAGATTTTTAATGCGTTCTAAAATCCAATCCGATTGTAAACGTTCTGGAGAAAGGTATAAGAATTTGTAATTTCCGAACTGGCAATTATCGAGAAGGTCAATTAATTCTTCAGTATGAATTCCGCCCGTAAGCGCAATTGCTTTGATGCCTCTTTTTTCTAAATTCATTACCTGATCTTTCATCAAAGCAATAAGAGGGGAAATTACCAGACAAATGCCTTCCTGCATTATGGCGGGGACTTGAAAACAAATCGATTTCCCGCCTCCTGTAGGAAGCACCGCAAAAGTATCCTGTCCTTCAAGAACCGAATCGATAATTTCTTTTTGCAACGGTCTAAAACTGTCGTGTTTCCAGTATTTTAGAAGGATATCCTGCGCTCCAAGCATCGCGTTAGTTTTAAAGTTAAAAATTTAGAAAACAGTTCTAGTTTTGCAACTTTAAAACCTTTCGCTAAATTTTGTCTAAGATATAAAGAATTCTGTTTTCAACCGTATCTTTTGGAACCTCAATCAGTTCGTACCCATATTTTTTATAGGTCTCAATAAGATGTTCCTGAATTTTAACTGCTTGCTCAAAATTTTCATAGCGTTCGGCATCACTTTGGTAAATTTCTTCCCAAGGCGGCAAAATAAAAGTTTTGGTATATTTATAGCCTTCACAAGCCTTCGTGAAATTTTCAGGATATTCGTCGCCAATATAATCCATATAAGCTACAACATCAGGAATTCCTCTGTCAATAAAGACTACATTATCAGGTTCGTTAAGAGCATTTTTGTATTGTTCAATACGACCTTCCAAAAGCATTTGGCTAAACAAAAGAGGTTGTTCTAAAAACAATTGTTCAATGCCTTCCTGTTGCGCTTTCATAGTAACCTGTCTAGAAATTTCAGGATAGCAACAAAAGCCACGAGCTACCAATTCGTTAATAAGTGTTGATTTTCCAGTACCAGGTCCGCCAAGCAAGACTATAATTTCTTTTTGCACTATTCTAAAAATAAAGCGCAAATTTACCTAAACTTATTCATAATTAAAAAGAATATTTACTAGAAGCGAAAGATTTGGTATTTTTTGGAGAAATGGGTTCCTGCTGTCCGCTGCAATCTTTTGCTTTTTAAAGGAAAAAGCAAAAGGATTTCCGCTTCCATCAGGGCTAGAGGAGAGGCATGATTTTGTTTTTGGAATTATTTTGGAATATTTTTGGAAATGATTGGAAGATAAAAAAGTCCCAAAGGGACGAAATATTTATAGAAAAAATTATTCATCATAAATATAAAGCTCCAGCGGAGCGACATATATTGCGTGATTTATATTTCGCTCCGCTGGAGCTTTTTGATATGTGGGAAATTTAATTTGCTATAAATATGTTGCTCCGCTGGAGCAGTTTCGCGATAAATTTTAAATAAATTTATGAGCTATCATTAATTCAAACAGGATTGATTATTTCATTTTTCTTTCTTTCAGTAAATATGTCTAACCTCTACCAGCAATATGTAAATCAGAGTAAGAATGGCTTGTTAAATTGATTCTCAAATTGATGTTGCAATTTCCGCCATCATCCATCATAACCAAGTCATACTTATAGGTGTCTTTCATACTTAGATCTTTACAATAGCAACTTATCCAAACTTCTTTTTCGTGCTTATCGTTAATAACTACAATGCATTGTTTTATGTATTCACTAATGTTTTTAAGCTTAGAGTTATTTTCTTTAAAACATTTTTGAAGAATGTGATTCGTTTCAATTAATTCGCTTTGTTCTAAATCATAAGCTTTTGCATTTTCAGGTTTGTATCTGGAATATATTCGATTGTAAATTTTTGGATTAAAAGTGAAAAATGCATATTCATTATAATCTTTAAGATCCAATTTATTTTTGGTGCGAAGTAGATTTTTTTTAATTTCTATTTTTAAGGCAGATTCATCATTAATAAATTCAATGAAATTGTTCTTAATTACAGCTTTTTGAGTACTTCTGTCATATTTAAACTCAAATGGTTTGAAATATATAGTGTCGTTCTTTACAAAACAAGCCCCAGTAAATTTTTCCAGCTTTTCATAATCAAGTTCCTTTTTTGTTATGGTAAAAATATAAGTGCTATCTGAAAAGAATTGGAATTTTAAACTTGTTTTTCCAACAAAATTGTAATTATTTACAGCGCATATCTGCTCGGTTTTTTGTTTCGGAGTTTGAGATTTTCTCTCTTTACATTGAATGAATAAAATTAAAATAGCTAGCGATATGATGTATGCTTTCATGAATTCGGGTTATTAAATTACTCACAAAACAAATATTTCCCAGAACCTTTCCTTTTTTTAGAAGGTACAATCAAATGCGATTCAAATCTCTTTTCTTTCAAAACATCATTTACAAAATCTAAAACATATTGCTGTCCTTCGTGAAAAAGATAACCAGAGAATTCATGTCCGCCACCGCAAAAAGTAATCAGTTCGATGTCTTTATGTAAATCTTTCATTTGGTTGTAAACGGCATAAGATCCAAAAAGAATCAGCCAACCCGAAGCGTTTGTCGGACAAGAACGGTGCGAACCTGCAGCGTACGGAACTGTATCATCATTACTTCCGTGTGCCAATAACATGGGAATTGCTTTTTCTTTCGTAATCAGATTAATATCCTGAATTGCGCCCGAACCGCCAATAAAACCTTTATATTTAAAATTTTCGGGCAAGTTACTTTTGTATAAATTCATCAAGTTATAATCCCAAAAAGAAGCGTGGAAACCAATTTCTGCACCAGCGCTAATTCCAGAAATAAAGATTTTTGAAATGTCAAAATTGTATTTATCTGCATTTTCGATTAAAAAACCAGTAGCTTGCCACATATCGCTCACGCCAATCTGAATTGCTTTTATTTTTTCGGTTAAAGTTCCTTTGCATCCAAAATCTTTTCCTTTCATATATAAACTGTACGAAATACTCGCAACGGCATAACCATTTTGCGCCATAAATTTCCCGAAGTCTTTTTCGCTTGTACGTTCGCCACCAGAAAATCCTCCGCCAAAAGCAAAAAGAATTAAAGGAATTTTTTCGCCAGCTTTTTTCTTAGGCAGATATAAATCTAAATCCAGTTTTAAAGTGTCGTTTTGGAAATAAGTAAGCGTTTTAACTTCTTGTGCTTGAATTGAATTTAGTGTAAGAACGATAAAAAGTAAAAGGAGTTTTTTCATTGCATTGTGTTTTTAATCTCGCAAAGTCGCTAAGACGGAAAGTTTTTTTCGCAATATTGTCATTTCGACGAAGGAGAAATCACAATAGAAGCTCGACAAAGTATGGCTTTCAAGTTTAGTCGAATCCCGCGTGTGATTTCTCCTTCGTCGAAATGACAAAAATTATGTTTTATAATTTCAATAAAATAAAACTTTGCAACTCTGCGACTTTGCGAGAGATTTCAGCATATTCTTTTCTCAAATATAAGCGTAAAATTTACAATGAAATAATCTTCTAAAGCTTTTTTGTCTGCACCTTTGTAACTTTGTAACTTTGAACCTTTTTTCGAAAGAAAAAATATAAAAAGTCTAAAATCAAAACCGTATATTTGCGTTTATTTTTAATTACGAATGGAGAACGATAAAGAAAAAAATACAGCCGAATTTTACGAAAGATTAAAAGTAGAACTTGACAATGCAAACACTTGGCCAGCAGAATATTTGTACAAATTCATTGTGCCTTCTGTAGCCGATAATGTGGAGCGTGTCGAAAAAGCTTTTGACAGAATGGGAGCGGTTATTAAAACAACAAAATCTAAAACAGGTAAATTTACCAGCGTTTCTGTAGATGTTACGATGCACAGCTCAGATGATGTGATCAGTAAATACAAAGAAGTTTCTACAATAGAAGGTATAGTTTCATTATAACTTATGGTCGAAAAATATAAAAAAGAAGTCGCGAATGATGTTGTTTTTAATTTAGAATATAATTCTGAAAGACAGCGTTTGATTATTCCCGAATATGGTCGTCATTTACAAAAATTGATCGATCAGGCTACCGCAATCGAAGATGATGAAACGCGTAATAAAGCGGCGAAATATATCATTCAGGTTATGGGAAGTTTGAATCCGCATTTGCGTGATGTGCCAGATTTTCAGCATAAACTTTGGGATCAGCTTTTTATAATGTCTGATTTTAAACTTAATGTAGAATCTCCTTATCCAATTCCGTCAAGAGAAGTTTTAGAATTGAAACCTGATGGATTACAGTATCCACAAAATTTCCCAAAATACAGATTTTATGGAAACAACATCAAATATATGATTGATGTTGCTAATAAATGGGAAGAAGGCGAAATGAAAAATGCTTTGGTGATGGTAATTGCCAACCACATGAAAAAGTCTTTCTTGAGTTGGAACAAAGACACCGTAAAAGATGATGTGATTTTTGAGCATTTATATGAATTGTCAGGAGGAAAAATAAACTTGTTGCATAGTACAGAAGAATTGTTAAACACAACAGATTTAATGCGTACAAACAAGCGCATGTCTAATAAAACAGCTTCTGGGATACAGCCTAAAACTCAAAACAGCAAGAATAACAACAATAAAGGCGGACAAAAAAAGAATTTTCAAAAAAACAATAATCAGAAGTAAAAAAGGTACTAAGAGGCTAAGCTTCTAAGTTGCTAAGGGTTTTTACCGAGATACTTTAAACAAAAAACAAAAATAAAAGACACTAAGAGCCTAAACTACTAAGTTGTTAAGTTTTTTCGTAAAGAGAAATCTTAGAATCTTAGAACCTTAGTAACTCAGAACCTTAAAAGAAATCTATGGGAATTTTTAAAATCGAAGGAGGAACTCCTTTAAAAGGAGAAATCACTCCGCAAGGAGCAAAAAACGAGGCATTACAAATTTTATGTGCCGTGCTTCTAACGGGGGATAAAGTAAAAATTAATAATATTCCCGATATTATTGACATCAATAAATTAATTACTTTGTTGGGTAATTTAGGTGTAAAAATGCAACGTAACGAACCAGGTTCGATTACTTTTCAAGCTGACGAAGTTAATGTTGGATATTTAGAAACTGAAGCTTTCAAAAAAGAAGGTGGAGCGCTTCGTGGTTCTATTATGATTGTTGGACCGCTTTTGGCTCGTTTCGGAAAAGGATATATTCCAAAACCTGGAGGAGATAAAATTGGTCGCCGTAGATTAGATACTCACTTTGAAGGTTTTATTAATCTTGGAGCAAAATTCAGATACAACAGAGAAGATCATTTTTATGGAGTAGAATCTCCAGAAGAAGGATTGCAAGGAACAGATATGCTTCTTGACGAAGCTTCTGTAACTGGAACAGCAAACATTGTAATGGCTGCAGTTTTAGCAAAAGGAAAAACAACAGTTTACAACGCTGCTTGTGAGCCATACTTACAGCAGTTGTGCAAGATGCTAAACTCTATGGGAGCTAAAATCACTGGAGTTGGTTCTAACCTGTTGAGTATTGAAGGTGTTGAAAGTCTTGGAGGTTGCGAACACAGAATTCTTCCTGATATGATTGAAATTGGTTCTTGGATTGGTCTTGCGGCTATGACAAAAAGCGAAATCACGATCAAAAATGTTAGCTGGGAAAACCTAGGTTTAATTCCAAATACTTTTAGAAAACTTGGAATTACAATCGAAAAACGTAATGATGATATTTACATTCCTGCTCACAAAAATGGATACGAAGTAAAAACAGATATCGACGGTTCTATTTTAACAATTGCAGATGCACCTTGGCCAGGTTTTACACCTGACTTATTAAGTATCGTTTTGGTTGTAGCAACTCAAGCAAAAGGAGACGTTTTAATTCATCAAAAAATGTTCGAAAGCCGTTTATTCTTTGTGGATAAACTAATCGATATGGGAGCAAAAATCATGTTATGCGATCCGCACAGAGCTGTGGTTATGGGACATAATTTCGAATCTCAATTAAAAGCAACAACAATGTCTTCTCCTGATATTCGTGCGGGAATCTCATTATTAATTGCGGCGCTTTCTGCAAAAGGAACAAGTACGATTCAAAATATTGAACAAATCGACCGTGGATACGAACGTATCGATGAGCGTTTAAGAGCAATCGGTGCAAAAATCGTAAGAGCTTAAAAAGTTGATAGCCACGAATTCACGAATTATTTTTTTATAATCTTTGAAAATAAAAATTCGTGAATTCGTGGCGAAAAAAAATAGTCTGAATGACAAACGAACAAAAAGCTGTAAAAGCTACTATTTTTAGTATAATAGGAAATACCTGCCTGGCCCTAATAAAAGGTCTCGCAGGTTTTTTTGGCAATTCATATGCCTTGATTGCAGATGCGATCGAATCGACAACGGATATTTTTTCGTCTTGTCTGGTTTTATTTGGAATTAAATATTCTAATAAACCTGCCGATGAAAACCACCCGTATGGTCATGGTCGTGCCGAACCGTTGATTACATTTTTAGTCGTTGGATTTTTGATTACTTCGGCAACTATTATTGGTTACGAAAGTATTGCCAATATTGGAACTTCGCATGATTTACCTAAATCGTGGACGTTGTATGTTCTTGGAGCTATTATTTTATGGAAAGAATATTCTTTTCGTGTTGTAATGAAAAGAAGTAAGCAAACCAATAGTTCGTCTTTAGCAGCAGATGCATGGCATCATAGAAGTGATGCAATAACTTCTGTGGCAGCTTTTATTGGTATTACGGTTGCTTTGGTTATGGGAAAAGGTTACGAATCTGCAGATGATTGGGCGGCGCTTTTTGCAGCATTTTTTATTTTGTATAATAGTTATAAAATTTTTAGACCTGCGCTTGGTGAAATCATGGACGAAAATCTAAACGATGATTTAGTAGAAGAAATTCGTGTTGTTTCCTTACAAGTTCCAGGGATTCTTGGAACCGAAAAATGTTTTATCCGTAAAGCGGGAATGCGTTATCATGTAGATTTACACGCGATTGTTTCGGCAAAAATTTCGGTAAAAGAAGGGCATGATTTATCTCATAAATTGCAAGATACTTTAAAAGAACAAATTCCACAGTTAGGAAATGTTTTGATACACATTGAGCCAGATGATTATCATTGTTAGAGGTTCTAAGATTCTAAGATTCTAAGATTTTTCTATTTAAGATTAAAGCTAATTTTTGTCAGGCTGAGCGAAGTCGAAGCTCGCAAAGATTTTCAAACTAAAATAAAAAAACCGCTTACAAGCAATCTGCGTGTAAGCGGTTTTTTCTTCTATTTTATAATTTTTTTTAATGTTCAAAGATGGAAAAATCTTAGAATCTTAGTGTCTTAATCCAACGCATTCAAAATCTTCACTCCAAATACAACTCCATTTTGCTGTATTCCGCTTTGGTAAGAATGTACATAATCTACTCGGAATAATTTAAATTTTCCAAAACCTAAATTGTCTAAACCAACCGTAAATTCAGAATAAGGTTTTCTGTCTGGAATTGCCAAAGCATGAAAACCAAGGTTTAAAGTCGATTTTAAAAGATTTAAAAGTGGAATTTTATTCATAATGAAACCAGTGTCATTGTATTCCGAATGCAATTCAAAATAACTGTCATTGGTACTGTTTGAATAATAAGGCATCAGATTAAACACATTTAAATAACGATCACTTGTTCCTATATGGGTTTGGTTTCCGTTAAAATGTCTGTAATCGATAAACGAAATGTTTTCTGCATTAAAGAATTTTCCAGCTCTAAAATTTGTTCCTAAAACACCTTTATTGTTTAATGACAAATCATATTGTACTGAGGCGCCAAGTCTTTCATATTCATATTTCTTTTCGCTTGCAGCGAAAGCTTTTTCGAACGCTAAATAAATAGTTGGATATTTATCGTTTTTGAAATTATATCGTCCGTCAGGTCTTGAAATATATTTATTCCCAAAATTAATTCTTGTCGTTATAAGGGCTTTAAATAAATGATGCTGATTAAAAGCGGACGTTGTAAAATCATTTGGCGCTAAAGGATTGTTAGAACTGTAAAAATCATCTTTTTTAAAGAACGAATAATCAGTCGTATTGAAAAGCGGTTTTCGCTGTTCATAACCAATTCTTCCGGTAAGATTTATTCCGTTTGCAATATCTTGACCGTAATTTATCTGTGCAAACTCCAAATTATATAATTTCATATAATTGTCTTTAAAAAATAAAGAACTAATAGAGTTTACAAATTTGGTAATTGGTTCAGCGTTATTGAATTGTGCGGTTTTAGTTCCTCCAGACGCCCAAATTGTTGCATAATTGATGTTGTTAAAACGATGGCTAAATTCTCCAATTACCCGAAAACGTTCGTCTGAAAAACCATAATTAAAAGTTGTGCTAATGGAAGTGCTTTTTCCTTTTTCTTCGTCCCATTTTCTAAAAGAGAAACCAGAATCTAAGTTGAATCCCTGAACGGTATTGAAACTTAGAGAAGAAATATTTAGAAGACCTTTATATTCAAAAGAATATTTCTCAAAAGTATTTTTGTAATCATAACCCATTAAAATGTCCCAAACTTTAAATTTATTGTTTTTGGCATCAATCGAGTCGGTATATTTTCTTGATTTTCGAATAGTTTGAAGACTGTCTTTTTTTGCATAATCGTTGCTTTCTTCAATTGTTAACGGAATTGGACGAATTTCATTCCAAAAAGCATCATCTTTTTTATTCGCATTTTCTTCAAAAGCGACAATTTCGTTTCCAAAAGTTCTCTTTTCAAAAGAATCAGGAAATTCATAATTAGAATAAACGTAATTGAAATTTCCAGAAAACTTTATTCCAAAAAGACCTGCATTAAAAGAAAGTGTTTGCGCGTTTTTAGACCAGATTTTATTTTTGACATTATAGCTGAAACTCTGTTTTAAACTCATCGTCTCAGTTAATTCATTTTTCATTCTGTAGCCTTTAATATCTAAATCTATAGCATAAATGGCAAAACTATCATCTACAATATAAATGTAGCCTTCAAAAACGGGTTCTTTATCACGTTTCGGAATTACCTTAATTTTATTAATCTGCTGTTTATTTTCGTCATAAAATGTACTTTCTAACTTATATTTATAGTAATTGAAAGCATTATCGGCAATAGGAGAAATCATTTTGACATCAAAATCTAAGTTATTATCATAGAAATCGTAAGTAGATAAAGCTGCGGTATTATAGCTATAGCCTCGATTATTTCCAGAAATTTTGGAAGCGATAATTTTCTCTTTTAATTTGGAAGGTTTTTCAAAAGTAACTTTCGAAATGGTTTCGGACAAATATAAAATTCCTGTTCCAGTTGAATCCAAATTAGAAGCCATATCTGGACCAAGATCTACTTTTTGACCGAGAATTTTTTTAGGAAGATCTTTAACTTTAAACATTCCTTTCGAATAAAAATCGGCTGTGAAGCGCCCAGTTTTATCCGAATTCTCTTTTTTGTTTGCAATCGCACTTCTAATTATTGCATTTGCAGGATTGTTTTTAGGATCGATAACTACTTCATTTAAAGCAAAACTTTCTTCCTGAAGTTTAACATCTAAAGTGATTGTTTTTGAGCCAGATGAAACAGTTAGTTTCTGTGTTTTAAAACCTAGATATTGGAAAATAATTTTGTTCTGACCAATTTCTTTTACATTCAGCTGATATTTTCCTTGTTCGTTTGAAGTGGTGCCGGCGTATGTGTTTTCTTCAAAAACAGATACAAAAGGAAGCGGATTTCCTTTTTCATCGGTGATAGTCCCTTTAATTTGGGCAAAATTGGAAATTGAAAAAAGTAAAAAGGCAAATAAGGTAAAGTTTTTCATGGAAGTGGTTTTCTCCTACAAAAATAAAATAACTTAAAAGCGAGCCTATTAATAATTTGTTAAATTACAAAATGCTGTTGTCATTCTTAACGAAGTCGAAGCCTTAACAAGTGAATAAGCACTTCGGCTTAGCTCAGAATGACGACTATTGTGAATTAATTATAAGAAAGATTGAATTGCTAATTCGTAACTTTTAAGTCCGAAGCCTAAAATAACGCCTTTTGCATTTCCAGAAAGATAAGATTGGTGTCTGAAACTTTCTCTAGCATAAGTATTCGAAATATGAACTTCGATTACTGGAGTCGTAACGGCTTTCATAGCGTCGCCTAAACCAATAGAAGTGTGTGTGTAAGCGCCTGCATTCAGAATAATTCCATCAAAAGTAAAACCACATTCTTGAATTTTACCAATCAATTCGCCTTCAATATTACTTTGGTAATAAGAAAGTTCAACATTTGGAAATTTCGTTTTCAACGTTTCAAAATAATCTTCAAAAGTTTGACTTCCGTATACTTCAGGTTCGCGTTTTCCTAAAAGATTCAAATTTGGTCCGTTGATAATGCAGATTTTCATATTTATTTTTGTTTTGAAATGTTGACATTGCGACTGATTTTTGCAATTGTCATTGAAAGTTGTAAAAATAAAAAAACCGCTCTAATTAATAGAGCGGTTTTTGTAAAAGTATGTGATATATTTTTAGAACATGTACCCAGCTGAAAGTTGGAATACAGAGTTTTTAAAGTCAGCTTCTTTTGAAATTTCAGTTAAACCAATTCCGTAACGGGCTTGAACAAAAAGACCTCCAACAATTTTTAAACCTAAACCACCATTAACAGAAAAGTCAAATGTGTTTGGATCTGCTGCATCAAATTCTTTTTTATTGCTAACAAGAAATGAAGCTTGAGGACCAAGTTCTAAACTAAGAGATTTAGTCAAATAAATTTTTGCCATCACAGGAATAGCAATGTAGCCCATTTCATTTTTAAATTCAGAAAAAGCATTTTTATAAGTTGCTCCTTGAGTAGTATACAAAAGCTCTGGCTGAATTGAGAATTTTTCTAATAATTTAAGTTCTGCTACAAGACCTGCGTGGTAACTTGTTATACCTTCTTTGTCAACAGAAATTCCATCAAAGTCTGAACCTCCTGTTTGGTTAGCAAAGTTAGCCCCTGCTTTTACACCGATTTGTACAAATTGTGCGTTGATTGTTGCTGACGTTGCAATGAACAAAACAGCTGCTAAAAGTATTTTTTTCATAAATAGGTTTTTTAAAATTTGGTATTTTAAATGTTATCTAAAATTCAAAACTACAGATTTAGCATTTTATTGCATTATATTTTCGATTAAATAATTAATAAAATTCCCACTCAAATGTGAAATTTAAGTTTTTTTTATATTAAAATTGCTTTTATTCTTCTGAATATCAGACTTCTGTTTAGTAATTTTTTTCTGTCTTATTTTAATACTTTTTAAACTTATAACGGACTTTATTTTGTAAGTCTAATCTTAGTTTTGGTGTTTGTAATTAAAAAAATAAAACATGAAAAAAGTAATTTTTGCTGCTATTGCAGTAATGACGTTTGGTCTTGCTAATGCGCAGGATGTTAAATTTGGATTAAAAGGTGGAGTAAATTTATCAAGCTTTGCAGGTGATGTAGAAAATACAAAATCTAAAGTTGGTTTTCAAGTGGGAGGTTTTGCAGAATTTAAACTTACAGATAAATTCTTTGTACAACCTGAGGTGATGTATTCTTTACAAGGTGCAAAGTATCAGCAATCTGAAGTTAATTATTATTCTAAAGGTAATATAGCTATGTCTTATTTAAATATTCCAGTTATGGCTAAATATTATATAATTGATAAATTAAATATTGAAGCTGGTCCACAAATAGGGTTTTTATTATCTGCAAAAGATAAGTGGGAGGAGAGTTATAACGGAGTAAAAGATTCTGGAAAAGATGACGTGAAAGATTCTTTTAAATCAGTTTCTTTAGGTCTAAATGTTGGTGTTGGATATGATTTTACAGAAAATCTATCTGCTGGAATAAGATATAATGTTGGTTTATCAAATATCTTAGATACTGAAGGTGACTATAAAGCCCATAATAATGTTTTAACGTTAGCTGTAGGGTACAAATTCTAAACAATATTTAGTTAATTGTTTAAGGCCTTCCTCATTTTTTTAGGAGGGTTTTTTTGTATGTTCTAATGCTAAATTTTGTGGTGATAATTTAACTCCTTAACAATTTGAATATATTTTAATACTTTTTTTGTTAAATTGCAAATATATTTTTAATAAGTATAGTTTTATATTTGATTTCGAAAATTAATTTTAACCCTAAACAAATTAGAATGAAAAAAATAATTTTATCTGCCATTGCAATTATGGCTTTTGCATTTTCTAATGCTCAGGAAACTAGATTTGGAGTAAAAGGAGGTTTGAACCTTACAACTTTTGCTGGAGGAAATTATTGGGATGCTAAATCTCTAGTTGGTGCTCATGTTGGAGGTTTTGCTGAAATTAAAGTTATTGAAAGATTAGCAATTCAACCCGAATTATTGTTTTCGATGCAAGGAGCTAAGCTTGATGATTTAAATGTAGATGCAAAATTAAATTATATCAATGTACCTGTTTTAGCGAAATTCTTTATTACTAAACAATGGACAGTAGAAGCAGGTCCTCAAATCGGATTTTTAGTTTCTGCTAAAGTTGATGGAGACGACGCTAAAGATGCCTACAAATCAACTGATTTTGGTTTTAACTTTGGTGGAGGATATAATTTTACAGATAATCTTTCGGTAAATCTACGTTATACTGTTGGTGTATCTAACATCGCAGATTATAATGCAGAAGATTTTGATGAGTATTTTGATAGTCCAAAAAATAGCGTTTTAGCTCTTTCTTTAGCTTATAAATTCTAAGTTTTTTATAATAAAATATAAAAAAAAGCCTTTCTTTTAGAAAGGTTTTTTTGTTTGTATAGTATTTTTATTATTAAAATAAAAGTCAATATATTCTAAGTATGTTTTTATATTTGCCTAACAAATTTGATTTTACACAAGAAATGAAAAGAATTATTTTATTTGCCATTGCAATCATGACAGTTGGTTTTTCAAATGCTCAAGGAACTGGGAGTAGATTTGGAATTAAAGCAGGTGTTAATTTTCCAAATAATTCTAGTGATTTCCATGAAAATGAAACTTTAATGGGATATCAGGTGGGTATTTTTTCGGAAATTAAAACAGATGAAAATTTTGGTATTCAACCTGAACTTCTATACTCAACTCACGGAGTTAAAAATAAATTTGTAAGCGATGGTATATCGTACGATAATGAGGTTAAATTGAGCTATTTAAATTTGCCTATTTTGGCTAAATATTTTGTCACTCAGGGATTAACTGTTCAGGCAGGTCCTCAAGTTGGTTTTTTAATGAAAGCTGAAGAAAATGGTGTAAACATTACGGATCATGTTAAAACTATCGATTTTGGTTTGAATTTTGGTATCGGCTTTAATTTTCTGGAAGATTGTTCGGTAGATCTTCGTTATAACTTAGGTTTGTCAAATGTCTTAGATTTTCATGTTGATGATGTTAATTATAAAATTAAAAGCAGTATGTTTTCTTTGGCTTTTGGATATAAATTGTAAAATTCAATATTTAATATTCTAAAAACCTTTCTCTTTTGAGAAAGGTTTTTTTTACCTCGTTATGTGAGACACTTTTATGCTAAAAAATCACTTACTTTGTAAATATGAATTGGACTCGATATATAAAAGATTATCAGTCGTATTTAAGGATAGAAAGAGGTTTGTCTAAAAATACGATTGAAAACTACGGTTTCGATATCGAACGTTTGTGTCTTTTTTTAGAAAGCAATCAAATAGATGTTTCTCCAATAAAAATTACCGACGAAACTTTACAGCAATTTATTTACGCTGTTGCCAAAGAAGTAAATCCAAGATCTCAGGCAAGAATTATCTCTGGATTAAAAAGTTTTTTTAATTATCTGGTTTTTGAAGATTATAGAAATGATAATCCGCTTGAATTAATAGAAGCTCCAAAAACAGGACGAAAATTGCCAGATACTTTGTCTCTTCAAGAAATTGATGCGCTAATTGAAAGTATAGATTTAAGTACAAATGAAGGCGAACGCAATCGCGCAATGTTAGAAACTTTGTATGGTTGCGGACTTCGTGTTTCAGAATTAATTACACTTAAGATTTCCGATTTATTTTTTGACGAAGGATTTATTAAAATTACGGGAAAAGGAAATAAAGAACGATTTGTTCCGATTGGTCCTTTAACGCAAAAATATATTGATCTTTACAGAAATGAAATTCGTGTTCATCTAAATATTAAAAAGGGTGCTGAAGATACTTTATTCTTAAATAGACGAGGAAATCAGCTGACACGCGCCATGATATTTACTATAATTAAAGATCTTGCGCAGAAAATTTCACTAAAAAAAAGTATAAGCCCCCATACTTTGCGTCATTCTTTTGCTACACATTTGTTAGAAAATGGAGCAGATTTACGATCTATTCAATTAATGCTCGGACATGAATCAATCACAACCACAGAGATTTATGTTCATTTAGATCGAAGTTTTTTAAAAGAAGTAATGCATACTTTTCATCCCAGAAAATAATTTTTAGCAATTTTATATGTAATATTGCAAAAATTAATATATTGTGTTAAAATTTTGTTGTAATAAAAACAAAAGGATAAAAAGTTGTGATTTTTCTCTTTGTTTTAAAAGAAAAATTCTAAATATTTTATTTACATAAAAAAGTATTATATGGTTTTTGATTTATATGGGAATGACGACTGCTTGGAGGTAAATAATTTTTATAAAAAATTGTTGGCCGAAATGCCTGACTTACTTTTTCAATTTGTTATTGATGCTGATAATAATTATTCATTTCCCCTTGTGAGTAAATCAGCCGATGAAATATTTGAACTTACCGCTGCAGACTTTACCAATGATATAAAATTTGTCATTTACGATCGAATTTTACCGCAAGATCGCGAGTTGTTTTTTCAATCTTTAATAGCTGCAAGAAAAGAGATTAAACCTTGGGATATTGAGTTTAGAGCGGTTCTTCCTAAAAAAGGAATTCGTTGGTTTAAAATTTCGTCCAAAACAGAGTCGGCGTTAGATGGACAGGTTATTTTTTACGGGCATGTTTCGGATATTACAGATTTAAAAGACAAGGAAGAAAAGCTCCGTATTTCTGAAGAGCGTTTTCAGTTTGCTCTTGATGCGTCTACCGCAGGTGTTTGGGACTGGGATATGGTTACAAACAGTGTTTTTTATTCTTCTTTATCTCTTAAGATTTTAGAATTAGAATCGACTGATATTTTTGATGATCCAGAACGTTGGGACAAAATTGTGCATCCAGACGATTTGCCAAAATATTATTCGGATATTCAGGAGCATTTTGATAATAAGATTCCGTATTACGAAAATTACCATCGCGTAATGACTTCGAGTGGAAATTATAAATGGATTTTAGATCGCGGAAAAGTAATAAAACGTGATGAAAATGGAAAGCCTTTGCGAGTAATTGGAACGCATACAGATGTTTCTGCTCAAAAAGAAAAAGAATTAGAGTTGATAAAAACAATGAAATTATACAGCGACCAAAACAGTCGTTTGTTGAATTTCTCACATATCGTTTCGCATAACTTGAACACACAGGCGGGAAATATAAAATCAATTTTAGATTTTATTGATGCCGATGTAGACAAGCAAACTGTGGCAGAAATGCTAGAACATTTAAGAACTGTTTCAAACGATTTGAATGAAACAATTTCTAATTTGACTCAAATTGTAAAAACGCAGAGTAATATTAATATTGCTGTTGTTCCGTTAATGCTTTGCGAATATATCGAAAAGACTATTTCGACCATTAAAGGTTATGATAAACAGCGTAAAGTAACTATTGTAAACAATGTACCGAAGTATTTGACGGTTAATTTTAATCCAGCTTATATGGAAAGTGTTTTGTTGAATTTTACAACAAATGCAATAAAATATGCGCATCCTGATAGAGATCCAGTTATTGTTTTCGATTTTGCAATCGAACCAGAAGGATTTAAATCCCTTAAGATTACAGATAATGGTTTAGGAATTGATTTGAAGACGTATGGCGAATTGTTATTCGGAATGTATAAAACGTTTCATAAACATGAAGAAGCTCGCGGAATTGGGCTTTATATTACCAGAAATCAAATTGAAGCGATGAAAGGAACTGTTTTGGTAGAAAGTGAAGTAGGAGTAGGAACAAGTTTTAAAATCGTTTTTAATGATATGTAAAACTTAAATTTATTTACATATAAAAAATAAAGGCTGTCAATTGACAGCCTTTATTTTTTATATGTAATCCTGATTATTTAGCAATATTAACAGCTCTAGTTTCTCTAATAACTGTAACTTTTACTTGACCAGGGTAAGTCATTTCTGTTTGAATTTTTTGTGAAATTTCAAAAGATAAATTTGCTGCGTTATCATCAGAAACTTTTTCACTTTCAACAATTACACGAAGTTCTCTACCAGCTTGAATTGCATAAGCATTTTTTACACCGCTGAATCCGTAAGCTACATCTTCTAGATCTTTTAAACGCTGAATGTAAGAGTCAAGAACTTGACGTCTAGCTCCAGGTCTAGCTCCAGAAATAGCATCACAAACCTGAATAATCGGAGAAAGTAATGATTTCATTTCGATCTCATCGTGGTGTGCTCCAATTGCGTTGCATACCTCTTCTTTTTCACCGTATTTTTCAGCCCATTGCATACCTAAAAGTGCGTGTGGTAAATCACTTTCTGTATCTGGCACTTTTCCAATATCGTGTAATAAACCAGCTCTTTTAGCTAATTTCACATTCAGTCCTAATTCTGCAGCCATAATACCGCAAAGTTTAGAAACCTCTCTTGAGTGCTGTAATAAGTTTTGTCCGTAAGAAGAACGGTATTTCATTCTACCAACAACTTTAATCAATTCTGGGTGTAAACCGTGAATTCCTAAATCGATTACTGTACGTTTTCCAACTTCAATAATTTCGTCGTCAATTTGTTTTGCTGTTTTGGCAACAACTTCTTCAATTCTTGCAGGGTGAATACGTCCGTCTGTTACTAATTTGTGTAAAGACAAACGAGCAATTTCTCTACGAACAGGATCAAAACAAGAAAGAATAATAGCTTCTGGTGTATCATCAACAATAATTTCAACTCCGGTTGCTGCTTCAAGCGCTCTAATGTTACGTCCTTCACGACCGATAATTCTACCTTTTACATCATCAGATTCGATGTTGAAAACAGATACACAGTTTTCTACTGCTTCTTCTGTTCCAACTCTTTGAATTGTATTGATGATGATTTTTTTAGCTTCTTGCTGTGCAGTCAATTTTGCCTCTTCAATAGTTTCTTGAATGTGAGACATTGCTTTGGTTTTAGCTTCCGCTTTTAAACCCTCAACTAATTGCTCTTTTGCTTCTTCAGCAGAAAGACCAGATATTACTTCTAATTGTTGTAATTGACTTTTATGAAGTTTGTCAACTTCAGCTTGCTTCTTGTCTAAAACTTCAATTTTATTGTTGTATTCAGCAGTTTTAGCTTCAAAATCGTCGTTAACTTTTTTAGCTTTAGAAAGTTCGTTAGAAACTTGAGATTCTTTATCGCGTACACGTTTTTCTACTTCGGCAACTTTTTTATCTCTTGCTAAAATAACTTGTTCATGTTCTGATTTAAGTTCGATAAAACGCTCTTTTGCTTGAAGAATTTTATCCTTTTTGATATTTTCGGCTTCTAAATTAGCGTCTTTTAAGATTGAAGCTGCTTCTTTTTTAGCGTTTTTGATTAGGTTTGAAATATTACTTTTCTCGATAATTTTAGCTATTGCAAATCCTGCTGCAATACCTACAATACCAATAATGATCGTTATGATGTCCATGTTTGTTAGGGTTTATATATAAAAAAAGCCTACATTAATTGCTTGTATAAACTCGTAAAGACAAGTTTTGAGCTAACTCACTGTTCAAGTTTCCCAGCCAAAAGGAGGGCATACTATAGTAGCGACGATTTGCTCATTCTAAATTGTTAGTGTTGAGTTTACCAATTGTGAACTAATGTAGGCAGTATCTTAGTTTCTGTAAAGAACGTTTAATTTTCGAGATATTGATCTAAAAGCAAATTTAATTTTTTAATACGCTCAATGGTTTCCTCTCCATCGATTGCGTTATCAATTTGTTTTTGTTCCACTTGCGATGCGAATTGCAATGCGCACATGGCTAATACATCTTGTTTGTCGCGAACGGCATAATTTTCTTCGAATTGCTTTATCATAGCATCAATTTTTTTGGAAGCACTTCTAAGTCCTTCTTCTTGAGCGGGTTCAACCGTTAACGGGTAAACGCGGTCTGCAATTGATATTTTTATTTTAAGCTTTCCGTCCATATTATTAATCTGATAATTGTGCTATACAGTAATCAATTTCGCGAATTAATGAATTTATTTTAAGCTTTGTCTCTCTCTTGTTATTGTCGCTGCCAAGCAACGAATTGGCTATCTTGAGTGTTTCCTGTTGCTTTTTCAAAGCCTCTATTTCCTCAGATTGTTTCTGGATAATTTGCGCAGCTTTGGCTAATTCTAATCGTAATACTTGATTGTTTTTCTCCAAACCTTTTGATTTTTCAAAAAGCTTTTCGACTTTATATTCAAGAGTATCAATTATTTCGGCAATTACACTCATTATACATCCTATTCATTACTTAATCCTACAAAGTTAATATTCCTTTTTATTAATGCAATTTTTTATCGATTTTTTTACATTAAAATAGATAAATAGATGTATTTCAATTAATTGTGTTTTTGTGGCTTTTTACTTGCTTTTATTGCTTTAATTTTGCTTATCTTAGCAAAAATGTTGTTTATGAGATTATATTTACTTGCCCTTTTAATTTGTAATTCTGTATTTGCCCAAACGCAATATCCTAAAGATTATTTCCGACCTCCGCTTGATATTCCAATGCAACTTTCCGGTAATTTTGGAGAGTTGAGGCCCAACCATTTTCATGCTGGTTTTGATTTAAAAACCAACCAGAGAGAAGGTTTAAGTGTACATGCGATTGCCGATGGTTATGTTTCTAGAATTAAAATTTCGACTTTTGGAAACGGAAAATGTATTTATATTACGCATCCAAATGGTTATACTTCTGTTTACGGACATTTGCAAACTCCAGTTGGCGCCATTCTCGATTATGTAAAAGTGACTCATTATAAGGAAAAAGCATATGAAATCGAAATGTTTCCAAAACCTGGAGAACTTCCTGTTGCAAAAGGAGATATAATTGGACTTTCTGGAAATACAGGTTCTTCAGAAGGACCGCACCTTCATTTTGAAATCCGCGATACTAAAACGGAGTTTGTTATCAATCCGATTTTCTTTGGCTTTGACCAAAATATAAAAGATACTAAAAAACCAACTTTGTCTAGTTTGTATGTTTATCCGTTAGATAATGCGACGGTAAATCAGTCTAAACAGCCATTGCTTGTTAATATGACCTTGCAAAAAGATGGAACTTATTTGGCGAGTAAAGTTAAAACCAACGGAAAAATTGGTTTCGGAATTAATGCTACTGATACTGATAATGTTTCTTTTAATAAAAATGGCGTTTTTAATGTTTCTACTTTTTTAAACGGAAATCAAAATTATAATTATCAGTTTAATACGTATTCTTTTGATGAAATGCGTTATATCAATGCTTTTATTGATTATTCGAGATACAAAAAAACGAGTCAGCGTGTGCAGAAACTTTTTATGAAAACACCTTTCGCGTTAAGCATTATAAAAACAGATTCTTTACGCGGAATTGTTAAAGCTGAACCAAATTTGACTTCTAACTATAAAATTGAGGTTTCAGATTATTTCGGAAATTTAAATTCAATTATAGTTCCAATTGAATATGATAGCGCCACAACGCTTGTTCAGCCAGAACCTGTTACTTCTAAATATTTTGTGAAATATAACAAAGATGCCAATTTTGAAAAGGACAATATGTCGGTTTTCTTTCCGGCTGGAACTTTCTATGAAGATTTCAATATGAATTTTGATGTCAGAAATAATAAAATTTATATTCATGACGATACCGTTCCTGCTCATTCCAATTTTACAATTACAATAAAAGATACAATTTACCCAGAATCTTTGAGAGATAAACTTTATATCGGAAAAGGAACTAGTTATAACGGAACAATTCGAAAAGGGGATGTTTTTACTGCAAAAGCAAAAATCTTAGGTACATACGGTTTGGTTTTAGATACTATTGCGCCTGTAATAAAAATTGCTAAGCCGATTGAAGGAAAATGGATTAGCGACCAAAAGAAAATTGACTTTACAATTGGAGATTCATTATCTGGCATAAAATCGTATAACGGATATTTGAACGGAAGCTGGGTTTTGTTTGAGTATGAAAATAAAGCAAGAAGAATTACGCATACTTTTGATCCGCAATATTTGGTGGAAGGAGAAAACTTTTTAAAAATTGAAGTAGTAGATAATGTAGGAAATACTACTATCTTTGAAACTCATTTTTTTAGAAGTCAAAAATAAAATCCAAATCTTTGAATAACAACAGGTTTATATTCGCTTTACTTTTTTTATTTTTTAGCTGTATTGTATTGGCTCAAAATGCTCGTATAAAAGGAGTGATTTTAGATACAGATAAACATGTAGTTCCGAGTGTAAATATTGCTTCGCAAGGAAATGTTGTGCAATCAGATTCGAATGGTTTTTTTGAGATTGTTGTTCCTTCAAACAAAAAAGTATCGTTGATATTTACCCACGTTTCTTTAAAAATGATCAGTTTAACGGTTAATTTAAAAACCAATGAAGTTTTTGTTTTTAACCCGATTATGAATAATTCTTCGGAACAAATGGGAGAGGTTTTTGTTTCTTCTAGAAATAGAAAACGCGTTCAGGGAATTGCCACAATTGACACAGAAACGATAAAGAAAATTCCAGGTGCAAATGCCGGAATTGAAAACATTCTAAAAACACTTCCGGGCGTTAATTCAAATAATGAATTAAGTACGCAATACATGGTTCGTGGCGGAAACTTTGACGAAAATTTGGTTTATGTAAATGAAGTTGAAGTTTATCGTCCGTTTTTAATTCGTTCGGGTCAACAAGAAGGTTTGAGTTTTACAAATACTGACTTGGTGCAAAATGTGGATTTTTCTGCAGGAGGATTTCAAGCAAAATTTGGTGATAAATTATCTTCTGTTTTAGATATTACGTATAGAAAACCAACGCAATTTGGAGCTTCTTTTGAAGCTAGTTTTTTAGGCGGAAGTGCCTCTGTAGATTTGGTTTCGAAAAATAAAAAATGGTCTGCCGTAACTGGAGTTCGTTATAGAAACAATAGTTTGCTTGTAAATAGTCAAGATACACAGACTAATTACACGCCAACTTTTGCCGATATTCAAACGAATATTAATTATGATATTTCTGCGAAATGGCAAATGAGTTTTTTAGGAAATATTTCGCAAAATAAATATTTATACCAGCCTCTAGTTCGCCAGACAAAATTCGGAACTATAGATCAGCCAATGGCACTTTCCGTTTATTATGATGGTCAGGAAAAAGACCAGTATGATACTTATTTTGGCGCTTTAAAAACTACTTTTAAAGCTTCGCAAACATTGACTTTGAAATTAATTGGTTCTTTATTTCATACTACAGAAAAAGAGCATTTTGATATTTTAGCACAATATCGTTTAGGGAATATAGATACTGAAGATCCGACAAACAGTTCAGCAATTGATTTTACCCGCGGAATTGGTTCGCAGTTAAATCACGCAAGAAATGATCTAGATGCTTTAATTGCCAATATCGAATTGAAAGGAACCAAAGAATGGAAAGAAAGTCAGTTGGAATTTGGTTTAAAATATACCAGAGAATCGATACGAGACAGAGTTGTAGAGTGGGAAATGATTGATTCTGCAGGATTTTCAATCAATCCGCCGATAATTAGTTTGCCTCAAAATAATCAGCCGTATACACCTTACACGGGTCCGCTTTTGCCTTATAATGATATTCGTGCTACAAATTTTAATACTATAAATCGTTTCTCAGGTTATGCGCAATGGAACAAACAATCTGAAATTGGTTCAAGTCAGATTTGGTATCATTTGGGAGCACGTTTTCAAGGTTGGAATGTTGAAGGCGCTTTAGAAGAAGGAAAAACACAATTTGTTTTTAGTCCGCGTGGACAGTTTGCGATAAAACCAGATTGGGATCGTGATATGGTTTTCAGAATTTCTGGAGGATTGTATCATCAGCCGCCATTTTATAGGGAGCTTCGTGATTTAGAAGGAGTGGTTAATCCGAATGTGAAAGCACAGGAAGCGGTTCATGTTGTTTTAGGAAATGATTATAATTTTAAAATGTGGAATCGCCCATTTAAATGGGTTACCGAAATTTATTATAAATCACTTTCAGATGTAAATGTGTATTCGATTGATAATGTTCGAATTCGCTACGTTGCCAATAATAACGCAAAAGCCTATGCTCAAGGTCTTGATTTTAGATTGAATGGAGAATTTGTGCCAGGGACAGAATCTTGGATAAGTTTTGGCTATTTAAAAACCGAAGAAAATTACGAGAACAAAGGTTATATTGCTCGTCCGACAGATCAGCGTTTGAAGTTTGCTATGCTGTTTCAGGATTATATGCCAAATATTCCGAGTGTAAAAGTGTATTTAAATTTAGTTTATAATACTGGATTGCCTGGAGGTGCGCCGGCTTATTCAGATCCGTACTTATACCAGAACAGATTAAACGATTATAGAAGAGCAGATATCGGTTTTGCAAAGGTTTTTGTTGACAGCAGTACGCAGAATACAAAAACAGGCTGGCTGAAAAACTTTAAAGAGTTGGCAGTTGGTTTGGAGATTTTTAATCTTTTTAATAATCAAAACGCGATTACAAATACTTGGGTTCGCGATGTGTATTCTAAAAATCAATACGCGATTCCGAATTATATGACTTCAAGAGTTTTTAACGTTAAGATTAATGCGAGGTTATAATTTATTTTGTAGCCTTCATAAAATTCAATAAAAACAAAAAATACAATCAAAAATAGTATATTTGATAATCGTATATAATCCGTGTAGATGAAAAAGTATTTTAAATATATCGCCCTAGTTGTTGTCGGAACTGTAATTAGCTGCCGAGAAGAAGTTAAAAAGCCAAAAGTAAGTTATGATGTTTCGAATAAAGTAAGTATTACGAAAGCAGATTCATCGCAAATTGAAATCGCAGATTTGCCAATTCAAATGGAAGGAACGAATTATCTGATTCATCCAGTCGGAGATTTAAGGGTTTATGAAAGAGGTACGAAAGCACGTTACGGATCATCTAGTGTAAACGATGTAAGTTTTACAATTTCTAATTTGGGTGAATACGAAATAACAGGCTATTTGCAGAATCTAAAGTTTCAAGCTGTCGATTCAGATTCTATTCGTCCTTTATCAGATAAGCCAATTTTGATTTTAACGGCAACTTATTTAAAGCCCGTTGCAGATAAAACACAGAATAAAGTAATGGTTTATACTCTGACGGATTCTGATACTAATAAAGACGGAAAAATTGACACGAGCGATATTAAAACTTTATATCTAAGTGATATCAGCGGAGAAAACTTTACTAAAGTTTCTGCCGATTTAGAAGAATTGGTAGATTGGAGTTTGATTGAATCTAAAAACCGTTTGTATTTTAGAACAATCGAAGACACGAATCAAAATGGTCAGTTTGATAAAAACGACGTGCTTCACTACAATTATATTGACTTAGCTTCTAAAAAATGGGAAGTGAAAGCTTATAAGCCTATTTAAGGTTCTGAGGTTCTAAGGTTTTTTAGCCACAGATTAAAAGAATTAAAAAGATTTTTAAAAATATTATATAATGGTAAAGCCTGCTAAAAATTATATTTTAGCAGGCTTTTAATTTTATACTCAAAGATTGGAAAACCTTAGCGCCTCAGAACCTTAGTTCCTTAGCACCTTTAAATCAATATATCACTTTCTAAATCTGATTTTTCTATTTCGAAACCAAAATCTAAGCGTTCAACTAATTCTATTACCAGTTTTTTATACCAGTTTTCAGATTTTGGGTGAATGTATATTTTTTCAATTAATTGATTGATGTCTACATTAATTTTTAGTCCGTCATTTAGTTTTATATCACTTTTAGAAGTGTCTGTTAAAATGCGTACTTCGCGCTCGTATTGAAAACTTTTTCTTTTGAATAGAAATGGAAAAAACAAATCATCAAACGGAATGTATTCTTTTCTGTAATCAATGTAATTTACTTCGCCAATATATTGGTCAAAATTATTTTCAGGTTTTAAAGCTTTCTGCAATCTTCCAATTGTAGACTGAATGGCTAGTCCTTCGCTATTTTGAGTAAATATCTGCCACATGGCAAACGATTCATATTCGTTAATATGCCAGCTGCTTATAGCGACTTGTTCGCGTTGTGTTTTATAGTGTCTTAAAAAGTCTGGATTATCAATTGCTAACTTTTTAATCTCTTCATAAGTCGGTTCGCTAAAAGTGCCTTCGTATTGATCTTCAAATTTATCAGAACGCGACATGAATAGTTTCTTAGAAAGCAACAAATCCAGAAATTTAGATAAGTCAAGGTATTTCCAAACTATTGTGTTGGGATCTTCGGGCAGTGTAATGTTGGGGTTGTTAAGATACATTTTGAGGTAATTAAATGATTTATTCTTTAACGAACCTAAAGTTATAAAAATAAACACAGATTAAAGAAATTAAACTGAGTTTTAATATTTCCTTAATCTGTGTATAGATTTAGTTTGGATATGTTTTTACGATTCTAAAGACTGCATCGTTACCAATTTATTGTAAGTTCCGTTTTTAACAATTAACTCTTCGTGAGTTCCTTGCTCAACAATTTTTCCTTTTTGCATTACCACAATCAAATCTGCTTTTTGGATAGTCGAAAGTCGGTGAGCAATTACAATTGAAGTTCTATTTTGCATCATGTTTTCAAGTGCAACCTGAACAAATTTTTCACTTTCTGTGTCCAATGCCGAAGTTGCTTCGTCTAAAATCATAATCGGCGGGTTTTTCAGTACTGCACGAGCAATTGATAAACGTTGCTTTTGTCCGCCAGAAATTTTGCTTCCGCTGTCTCCGATATTGGTGTAGATTCCTTTTGGCAGATCTTTTACAAACTCGTAAGCATTGGCAATTTTAAGGGCTTCGATAATTTCGTCATCGGTTGCGTCAAGTTTTCCTAATGCAACGTTTGCTTTAATGGTATCGTTGAATAAAATAATATCCTGTGTAACCAACGCCATTAAATCTCTAAGCGAGTGCAAAGTCAAGTCTTTAATGTTAATTCCGTCAATAGAAATTATTCCTTCGTTTACATCGTAAAAACGAGTTAATAAATTTGCGATTGTACTTTTTCCGCTTCCAGATTGACCAACCAAAGCGACTGTTTGTCCTTTTTTAATTTGAAGAGAAAAGTCTTTTAGAACGCTAGTTTCTTCATATTTAAAGGTGATATTTTGAATATTGATTTCGCTGTCAAAAGAAGTTTTTTCAATTGCATTTTCTTTATCTGTAATTGTGTTTTCTTGTTCTAGAACTTCTAAAACACGTTCTGCCGCAGCGTTACCTCTTTTTACTCCGTAAGAAGCTTTAGAAATTGCTTTTGCTGGAGTTAAGATATTATAAGCTAAAGACATGTATCCAATGAAAGATGCTGGATCCAATGATTTATCAATTAAAACCATTTGTCCTCCAAACCACAATAAAACAGTAATAACCAAAATCCCCATAAATTCGCTTGCTGGAGATGCAAGATTCTGTCTGTTTCCGATATTATTAGATAATTTGAAGAATCGTTCTGTAGAGTTTTGAAAAACACTATTGAAATAGTTTTCAGAATTATATCCTTTAACCACTTTTAATCCGCCAATTGTTTCTTCAATTGTAGATAAAAAAGTACCTTGTTCTTGTTGCGCTTTAGTAGATTGTTTTTTTAACTGTTTTCCGATTAAAGAAATTAAATAACCTGAAATAGGAATAAAAATAAAAACGAATATAGTCAGTTTAACACTGATGTAAAGCATTGCGCAAACCGTAAAAATTATAGTCAATGGCTCTTTTACGATAAGTTCCAGAATAGCTAGAAAAGAAGTTTGAACTTCATTAATGTCTCCGGATATTCTTGAAATAACGTCACCTTTTCTTTTTTCAGAATAAAATGCCAAAGGAAGTTCAAGCGTTTTCTTGTACATCGCATTTCGCATGTCTCTCAAAATTCCATTTCGCAAGAAATTGATAAAAAACATTGCAAGATAATCGCATAAGTTTTTCAATAAAAAGATGCTGATAATACCAGCGACCATTATACCTAGAGTATGTCCAGATCCGTATGTGTCGGTTGTAGTTGTAATGAAATAGCTCAAAGAATTTTGTGCGTATGTTTGGATTTCGCTAATTCCAGTGTATACGGGCTTTATAGTGTTTCTTTTGGTTTGATCAAATAAAACTTGAATCATTGGAATTAATGATACAAAAGAAAGTGTGCTAAAAAGTGCATACAGAACATTAAAGAAAATGTTTAAGAATGCGTATTTTTTATATGGATATATAAAAGGAACTATTTTTTTAAAATTACTCATTTATTTTTTTGATGTTGTTTTCTTTTTGTTTTGATGCTTTTCTAATATTTGACTATTTGATAAAGCAATTTTCAATGCACAAAATTAATCCAATTGAGGACTTTTCAATTTCTTTTTGCTTTTTTTTATAAAAAAAAACTCTGACTTGCATTTCTAGAATGTAAATCAGAGTTTATTATAATATGTTGAAGATTTAATTCAATTGCATGTCTGCAATAATATTCTTGATTTTATCATCTAAGAATTTTTCTGCTTCGTCAAACTCTGAAACAGATTCTATTGCTGCATTTACACTGATATAGAATTTAATTTTTGGTTCAGTTCCGCTTGGTCTTGCGCAGATTTTAGATCCGTCTTCGGTATAATAAATCAAAACGTTAGATTTTGGAATATCCATTGACGTTTCTTCATTTGTCAATAAGTTCAAAGCTTTAGATGATTGATAATCTTCAACCATAATAACTCTTTGCCCATTAATTTCTTTCAAAGGATTTTCACGTAAATTAATCATCATTTGATTGATTTCTTCCAAACCTTCCATTCCTTTTTTAGTTAAAGAAACTAAGAATTCTTTGTAAAAACCATTTTCAACATAAAGTTGCAAAAGTTCTTTGTAAACAGAGCTTCCTGCAGCTTTTGCCTGTGCAGCAACTTCGCATATTAATAGAGTAGCGGCAACGGCATCTTTATCTCTAACGGCATCACCAACCATAAATCCGAAACTTTCTTCACCGCCACCGATAAATTCAAGTTCAGGAAAATCTACGATCATTTTAGCGATCCATTTAAAACCAGTTAATCCAACTTTGCATTCAACACCATAATTTGATGCTAATTCCATCATCATTGGAGTAGAAACAATTGTTGAACCTACGAATTGTTTTCCGTTAATTTTACCTGCTTTTTTCCATTGTTTCAATAAGAAAGAAGTCATTAAAACCATAGTTTGGTTTCCGTTTAGCAAAATCATTTTGCCGTCGTTGTTACGAACAGCAACTCCTAAACGGTCGCAATCAGGATCTGTACCTACTACGATGTCTGAATCTGTTTTGTCTGCCAAAGCCAAAGCCATTGTTAAAGCTTCTGGTTCTTCTGGATTTGGAGATTTTACAGTCGGGAAATTTCCGTCTGGGACAGCTTGTTCAGGAACAATATGAACATTTTTGTAGCCAGCTTGCGATAATACGTCTGGAACTGATTTTATTGAAGTTCCGTGCAATGAAGTAAAAACAATGTGAAGATTGTCTTTAGCTTCAGCAGGAGTATTAAAACTTGCGTTTTCGATTGAAGATTTTACAAATTCTTTGTCAATTTCAGTATCAATATATTGAATCAAACTTTCGTTAGCATTAAATTTGATTTTGTCGTAGCTTAAACTTTCGATTACATTAACAATTTCTTTGTCTTGCGGAGGAACAATTTGACCTCCATCTTGCCAATATACTTTGTATCCGTTATATTCTGGTGGATTGTGAGATGCTGTTAAAACAATTCCGCATTGGCATTTTAAATATTTAAGAGCAAAAGATAATTCTGGAGTTGGTCTTAAGTCTGAAAACAAATAAACCTGAATTCCGTTTGCAGAGAAAACATCAGCAACAGTTTTTGCTAATGTGTTGCTGTTATGACGGCAATCGTAAGCAATAACTACTTTTAAAGGTTCGTTTGGAAAAACTTTATGCAGATAATCTGACAATCCTTGAGTGTTTTTTCCAAGCGTATATTTGTTGATTCTATTGTTGCCAACGCCCATAACGCCACGCATACCACCAGTACCAAACTCTAGGTTTTTGTAAAAACTTTCTTCAAGTTCTTTCGGTGAAGTGGTCATTAATTCTTTTACTGCTGCCTGCGTTTCTTGATCAAACGTCGGTGTCAGCCATTCGTTTACTGCGTTTAAAATATTAGGTGCAATGTTCATGTAAATGTTCTTTTATATTTTAAAATAAAGATAGTTTTTCTTCAAAGTTTAATTTGACGCAAAAAGATTTTTTTTTCCTGATTTGTATCAAAAATTCACTTCACGTGCTACTTTGTATCTTTCTTCATTGTTTTTGGTTCTTAAAATAATCTCGCCTAAAAATCCAGCTAAGAAAAGCTGAGTTCCTAAAATCATTGTTGTTAAAGCGATATAAAACCAAGGATTATTTGTAACCAAAGTATATTTCATCCCATTATACATATGGTATAATTTTGAAACTCCAATATATCCGGCAGACAAAAATCCGATAATAAACATGATAGAACCCATTGCTCCAAATAAGTGCATAGGTCTTTTTCCAAATCTTGATAAAAACCAGATAGTAATTAAATCTAGAAATCCGTTTATAAAACGTTCCATTCCAAATTTAGTTTCGCCGTATTTTCTAGCTTGGTGAATAACTACTTTTTCGCCAATTTTTCCGAATCCTGCATTTTTAGCCAAAACAGGAATGTAACGGTGCATTTCACCAGATACTTCAATGTTTTTAACCACAACATTTTTGTAAGCTTTTAATCCGCAATTGAAATCATTTAATTCAACGCCAGAAGTTTTTCTAGCCGCCCAGTTAAATAATTTAGAAGGAAGATTTTTGGCTACAACAGAATCATAACGCTTTTTTTTCCATCCAGAAACCAAATCATATTTCTGTGCGGTAATCATTTCGTATAATTCCGGAATTTCATCTGGACTGTCCTGCAAATCGGCATCCATCGTAATAATTACATCGCCTTTTGCTTTTGCAAAACCAGCGTGCAGGGCTTGAGATTTTCCGAAGTTTTTCATAAAGCGAATGCCTTTTACATTCGGATTTTCGTTAGAAAAACCTTCAATAATCTGCCAAGAATTATCTGTACTACCATCATCTACAAAAATGATTTCATAAGAGTAATTGTTAGATTGCATCACTTTAATAATCCATGTGTAGAGTTCTTTAAGTGATTCCTCCTCGTTTAGAAGCGGTATAAGTATAGATAAATTCATTTATATTTTTTATTCTTGTGTAGATTTGCTTTTGAAAAATGCTGCGAAAATTAATCCGAAAATAGCACTGATAACGATAGCGAAAACAGATCCTTTTAATAATTCAAAAGTAGAGTATGGGCTGCTTTCTTTCATTTTAGAAATAGCTTCGTTAATTGCCGAAGCTGGCGTGCCAAATTTCTGCATCATACTTATCGTGTATTTAATCATAATTTCGTTTAGGGTGTCTTTTGCTCCCGGATCGATAACATTAAATAATACTATGTTAAAAGTTGTAGAAATTAAAATACCAATTACTGCAGCTATAAAATAGGTAGTAAAAGCATCTTTGAAAGTAAAAACGCCATTTAATTCTCTCTTGGTTTTAGAAAGTAAAATAATACTAATTGTAAGGCTTATTACGATTCCTATAATTCCCATCCACCAAGCTGTAAATAGGTTTAAATCAATAGCATAGATTGTAGCGGTAACCAAAGCTGATGCAACTCCGATCATTATGCCATACGTAACTCCATTCTTTTTTATAACTTCATTAATCATATTTCTATATGTTTTAAAATTAATCCACAAATATAGTAATTCCCACTATATACGGATATAAAAAAAGCTTTTCGAAATAAACTAAAAAAAAATAGGCTAACTGTTTGTTTATTAAAAAAGAATTGTAAATTTGCACACTCAAAAATAATTAAAATTTTAAACAAAAAAGAGCATTATTTGTTTATACCTTTTTCTAACCATGAAAAAGCTTCAAAATGAAAGTGCTTTAAACAATAAATAAAAAGAAAAGATGAAAAAAGGAGTTCACCCAGAAAATTACAGATTAGTTGCATTTAAAGACATGTCTAATGATGACGTTTTTATCACTAAATCTACTGCAGATACAAAAGAAACAATTGAAGTTGACGGAGTTGAGTATCCAGTTGTAAAAATGGAGATTTCTAGAACATCTCACCCTTTTTATACTGGTAAATCTAAACTTATCGATACTGCAGGACGTATTGATAAATTCAAAACTAAATACGCTAAACACGCTAAAAAATAATAGCTGTTTTAAATTATACAAAAGCCTTCCACTTCGGAAGGCTTTTTTTATGCATTAATTTTATTGTAAAAAAAGAAAAGAGCCTGATTTTAAATATAGTCCGTGTTTTCAACCACGGAGAATGTGTGTTCTGGATATGTGGTGTCCCAGCACTTGAAACTGATGTCTAAGTTTTCTTCTAAAGAATAGAAAATGCGTTAATTTATGGTTATAAGAAAAAACATATTTTAATGTAACGCATAAATATTTGTAACTTTGGGGCTAGGTAACCAAATCAATTTTTAATAAACACTCAAATATTTATGAACTACATTCTTTTCGACGGTCCCGTTCGAAATGCTTTATTACCATTTACTTTTACTAGGCCTGTGGCTGATATTTTGGTTGGAATTATGACTATTCGTCAAAAATGGGAAAGACGTTTAGGCTCTACAATTACCACTATCACCGAAGAATATTTGTCTGAAAAATTTCCGATGGTTGAAATGGAAGAAAATGTAATGATCAATGCAGCGTATTTGCCAAATGATACTCTTGCAGAGATGGTTTCTAATCTGACAGAAAATCAAGCCATTTTTAAAGGTGAAGATGTAATTGCATTTTTTGCAAGCGAAAATCAGGAAGAAGTCGATTTTGATTCTTACGAAATTATTCATTACAACGACGACTGTATTACGATTGAACATACTTGGGATATTTTCTCAAAAAACGATGCGGCAATTCGTCAGGATTTTGCTTATTTAACTGAAGACAGAAAATCGCAGCCAATTCCTAAAAGTGTAAATGTAATAGCTCCAGAAAATGTATTTATCGAAGAAGGAGCAAAATTAGAGTTTGTAACTCTAAATGCATCAAACGGTCCTATATATATAGGTAAGAATACTGAAATAATGGAAGGAACTGTAATTCGCGGACCTTTTGCTTTGTGCGAAAATGCAATGGTAAAAATGTCTGCTAAGGTTTATGGCGCAACAACTGTCGGTCCTGGATCTCGAATTGGCGGCGAAGTAAAAAATTCAGTTCTTTTTGCTAATTCAAATAAAGGGCATGAAGGATTTTTAGGTGATTCTGTTTTAGGTGAATGGTGTAATATTGGAGCAGACTCTAATAATTCGAACCTAAAAAATAATTACGAAGAAGTTAAATTATGGAGCTATGAAACAGAAGGTTTTGCAAAAACAGGACTTCAGTTTTGTGGTTTAATGATGGGAGATCATAGTAAATGCGGAATCAATACGATGTTTAATACAGGAACCGTTGTTGGCGTAAGCGCTAATATTTTCGGTTCTGGATTTCCAAGAAATTTTGTTCCGAGTTTTTCCTGGGGAGGTGCAGCAGGTTTTACAACTTATGTAACGAAAAAAGCTTTTGAAACGGCTAGATTAGTTATGAGTCGAAGAAATATTGAATTCGATGCAACTGAGCAAGCTATTATGGAGCACATTTTTGAAGAAACTAAAAAATGGAGAAAAGACTAATTAGATAATTAGTCAATTTGAAAATTAGATAATTTTTTAACCCGACAGGTTTTTAAAACCTTTCGGGTTTTGTTGTTCTAATGTTTTGAGAATTTTCTAATTGACACATTTTCTCATCGATACATTTTCTCATCGATACATTTTCGAATTTAACTTATTTATCAATCTTAATAAAATCTTCTTTTAAGTTGAATTTCAATTCTAAACCATTAGTTAATTTTGTTTCGTAACCAGAAGATTCGATTTCTATTTTGGTAACTTTTTCTTTAGGGAAATTTGTTTTGATGTAAGAAGCAATTTTTTTAGGAATAATAGATTTTGGAATTTTAGTATTTTTGCCGTCCACTTCTTTCCAGTTTCCTTTCTTATCAAATTCAATTTCGATTTCGTTATCAAATTTTACTTTGTATTCTGTAGAAAGAATTTCTTTGTCTTGCAATATATAACTCGGTTTTTTCGATCCAAAATGGGTTTTCAAAAAAGTTTGGGCATTTGCTGGTAAAGCTTCTTTTTTAATTACAGTTTTTTGTGCATTCGCAGAAAGTCCAAATAGTAATCCTGCAATTAAATAAACGGTTAGTTTTAATTTCGCTTTCATATTTTGCTGATTTTTGAATTATTATACAAGTTAATATTAAAATTTCTAAATAGAATATAATCTGTCAGGTTTCATTTTCTGCGCGTTTGAATAATCATCTAATCATCACATTTTCAAATTAACAGATTCTCAAAATTATCTAATTTTCAAATTGGCACATTATCTAATTAAATCTATCTTTGCAGCACAAAAAAATGGGTAGTCAGCTTAACGATTAACCGATAAAACAAAATTCACAAAAACAAATGATTACAGTTAACGATATTTCGGTTCAGTTTGGTGGAAATACACTTTTTAGCGATGTTTCTTTTGCTATTAATGAAAATGATAAAATTGCCCTTATGGGTAAAAATGGTGCAGGAAAATCTACACTTTTAAAAATAATTGCTGGTGTAAACAAACCTTCAACTGGAAGTATTTCTGCTCCAAAAGAAGCTGTAATTGCTTATTTGCCACAACATTTGCTTACCGAAGATGGCGCAACTGTTATGGAAGAAGCATCTAAAGCTTTTAGTGAGGTTTTTAAAATGAAAGCTGAAATTGATGAAATCAATGAACAATTAACTGTTCGTACGGATTACGAAAGTGACGAATACATGAAATTAATCGAAAGAGTTTCAGACTTAAGCGAAAAATTTTATGCTATCGAAGAAATAAATTACGAAGCCGAAGTTGAAAAAATATTAGTTGGTTTAGGTTTTGAACGTGAAGATTTTACGCGTCAGACTTCAGAATTTTCTGGAGGATGGAGAATGCGTATCGAATTAGCTAAAATTCTTTTAAGAAAACCAGATTTGATTTTGCTAGATGAGCCAACAAACCACATGGATATCGAAAGTATTCAGTGGTTAGAAGATTTCTTGCTGAATCAAGCTAAAGCTGTGGTCGTAATCTCGCACGATAGAGCGTTTGTAGATAATATTACAAACCGTACTATTGAAGTTACAATGGGGAGAATCTACGATTACAAAGCAAAATATACGCATTATTTAGAATTAAGAAAAGATCGTCGTATCCACCAACAGAAAGCGTACGACGAACAGCAAAAAATGATTGCTGAAAATCGTGCTTTTATTGATCGTTTCAAAGGAACTTTCTCTAAAACAGATGCTGTTCAATCTCGTGTAAAAATGCTTGAAAAATTAGAAATTGTTCAAGTTGATGAAGTAGATACATCTGCATTACGTTTAAAATTTCCGCCAGCTGCGCGTTCTGGGCAATATCCTGTTATTGTAAAAGAAATGTCTAAATCGTACGGAGATCATGTTGTGTTTAAAGATGCAAACATTGTAATCGAACGAGGACAAAAAGTGGCTTTCGTTGGAAAAAATGGTGAAGGTAAATCAACGATGATTAAAGCAATCATGAAAGAAATCGGTGTTGATTCTGGAAGTGTTGAAATCGGACACAATGCACAAATTGGATATTTCGCTCAAAATCAAGCAGCGCTTTTAGATGAAAATGCTACTATTTTTGAAACTATTGACGGTATTGCGGTTGGAGATATCAGAACGCAGATTAAAAACATTTTAGGTGCTTTCATGTTTCAAGGAGACGATATTACTAAAAAAGTAAAAGTTCTTTCTGGAGGAGAAAAAACTCGTTTGGCAATGATCAAATTGTTGTTAGAACCAGTTAACTTGTTGATTCTGGATGAGCCTTCGAACCACTTGGATATGAAAACTAAGGATATTATTAAAGATGCTTTACGTGATTTTGATGGAACTTTAATCTTAGTTTCTCACGACCGTGATTTCCTTGACGGATTAGCAACTAAAGTTTTCGAATTCGGAAACAAAAGAGTTAAAGAACATTTTGAAGATGTTGCCGGTTTCCTTGCTCATAAGAAAATGGATTCGATGAGAGAAATCGAAAAATAAGTTAAAACATAATATATTTTAAAAAGCATAAGTTAATTCTTGTGCTTTTTTTTTGTTCTAATATTAAAATAATCAAAGGTTCATAATAATTCAAAATATGACTTTCGTCAGGTTTTTAAATAATCTCTAAAATTACATTTACGTAAGAATAAACTTATTTTTAAAATGTTTGTTCAATGAGGAATTTAATTTTTTTTGTTATGAATCGAATAAATAAATTTTTAGGTTTTAAAACCTTTTTTCTGCTTTTAATGCTTCCTTTTTTGGCGAATGCACAAACTACAGAATCCAATTCACAGGCAGAAGTAAAATATCCGCAATTTAAATTTCAAGGGCTTTTTCAAGCTCGTTATTTGAGCGGTTTTACTGATGGAATTGATGCAACAACTGGACTTCAGCACTCTGATGGCAAAGCAGTCGAAAATACATTTGATATTAAAAGAATGCGTTTGGGAGTGACAACAAAACTAGGAGAACGCTTTGATGTTGTTGTTTTAGCAAATTTGGCAGATTTCAAATCTGATCCAAAAGGGAAAGTTCTTGAAAATGCTTTTGCAAGATATACTTTCAATAAAAATATCGGATTTTTAGTTGGTCAGTTTAGGCCCGCTTTTGGAATTGAAGAACTAAATCCAGCTGATATTCTTAAATCTTTTGATTACTCAAATCAATATACCGAATTCGGAAACAATGGTTGGACTAGTTTTCAAATTGGAGCATCGATGTTTGGTAGTTTTAATTTAGGCAAACTTCCAGTTACCTATGCCGTTTCTGCAGTAAACGGAAATGGTAAAGATCAAGTTTCTGATAAAGACAACGGAAAACAATATTCTTCGCGCTTTGGTTTTGAGTTGGATAAAAAACACAACATCAATTTCGGAATAAATAGCGGAATTGGTGAGGTTTACAATAGAAAAGTATTTGCAGTTGGTATAGATCTTACAGCTGATTTCAAATTAGCAGATAAATTAATGTTGCAAACACAACTTGAAGCAAAACAAGGAACAAATCACTTCTTATATTATAACCTTGATCCAAAAGCAAGAACTTCAAATCTTAGCGAATATCAAATGAGAGGTGCTTACTTTCTGCCTAATTTGAGATACGAAATTAAGTATCAAAAATTGTCTGCAATAGAATTTTCATGTAGATATGAATATTTTGATAGAAACTTCAAAATGGATTCTAATGCAAAACAAACATATACGCCAATGGCAGGCTTAGAATTTGGAAAAGGCTATACAGGACGTATCGAAATGGGAATGCAGTTTGACAATTACAAGCGTAATATTCCAAACAGTACTGCATACGATAACAATCTGTTTATTATACAATTTCAAGGTAGATTTTTCTAAAATCTCAAACATATAATCATATTAATATCATGAAAGAAATAAATATAAAAAATTCACTTATTACACTTGTAATAGGTTTAGCAATTTGGTTTGTTCCTGCTCCAAATGGACTTTCGCCAGAAGCATGGCATTTATTTGCGATTTTTATCACAACAATTATCGGAATTATTTTAAAATCGGCACCAATGGGTACTATGTGCATGGTTGCAGTTGGAGTTACCGCTTTTACACAGGTTTTAGCTCCAGAAAGTGCTGGAGATTCTATAACATTGGCTTTAGGAGGTTTTGGTAATAAAGTAATTTGGCTTATCGGAATTTCATTTTTTATTGCTCGAGGTTTTATAAAAACAGGATTAGGAAATCGAATTGCTTTTTTATTCATTAAAATATTTGGAAAAAGCTCGTTAGGATTGGCTTACGGTTTAGGGTTGGCAGATTTAGTGTTAGCGCCAGTTGTGCCAAGTAATACCGCTAGAGGAGGAGGAATAATTTATCCAATTATGAAATCGATGGCGATGAATTTTGATTCAGATCCGGAAAAACCAGAAACAAGAAGAAGGTTAGGAGCCTTTCTTACTTTGAGTAGTTACAATGTCAATTTGATTGCTTCATCTATGTTTCTTACAGGGACAGCAAGTAATCCGATGTGTCAAAAATTTGCAGAAAATTTGGGTATTCATATTTCTTGGACATCATGGGCATTGGCAGCGTTAGTTCCTGGTTTGACGGCTTTTTTTGTAATTCCGTTTCTATTGTATAAAATCTATCCGCCAGAATTGAAAAAAACAGCAGGAGCTCCGCAAGTTGCCTCACAAAAATTAAGAGAAATGGGACCAATTTCACGAAACGAATGGTTAATGCTTTTAACGTTTGTTATTTTATTATTTCTTTGGATGACTGGAGATTTGTTTTCAATAGACGCAACAACAACAGCATTTATAGGTTTAGTCGTTTTATTGCTAACTTCTGTATTAACATGGGAAGATGTAAAAGGTGAAAAAGGTGCATGGGATACCATTGTTTGGTTTGCTGTCTTAGTAATGATGGCAAGTTCTTTGGATAAATTAGGATTTATTGGTTGGTTTAGTGAGATTGTAAAAGGACAAATGCTAGGTATGAGCTGGCAGATTGCTTTTGTAATTATAATTGCCGTTTATTTCTTTAGTCATTACATTTTTGCAAGTGCAACTGCACACGTAGCAGCGATGTATGCTGCATTGCTTGCAGTTGGAGTTTCTTTGGGAGTTCCTGGATTATTTTTAGCTTTTATGCTTGGATTTGTAGGTTCGTTATACGGTACATTAACGCATTACGGCCACGGACCAGCACCAGTTTATTTCGGGAGCGGATATGTTGATTTGAAAAGCTGGTGGGTAAAAGGACTTATTACGGGACTTGCAATGCTAATAATTTATCTGATTGTTGGTGGTGTTTGGCTAAATATTTTAGGTTTTATTAATTAATAAAAAAGCAATTTTTTTTGAAAAGCACAAGTTAATACTTGTGCTTTTTTTTATTTAGGTTTTTTTGATAACAGAATTTTAATGCAATTTTTTTTACAGTTCAAGCATTTTTTTGTTATTTTAGTAATCCCATTTCGCATTGAATATAAGTAGTTGCTTTTTGGTTTTCAAAAAGTGGAATACCGATTTTGAATTCAGTTATATAAAAATAACCTTTTATCTATTTGAAGTCTATGAGTAAAATTCTACTAATTCCGATTGCTTTTTTCTTTCTTTTAACTCCAGTTTTTCTCCATGCTCAAGGCGACGTAAATGCGGGAGAAAAAACGGAAGAAGCTGAAGTTAAGTATCCTCAATATCAAATAAAAGGTCTGCTGCAAGCGAGATATCTAGAAAGCTTTGGCGATAATGTTGATGTTTTGGGTGTTCATCATTCAACTGGAGATGTTACGCAACAGTCTTTCGATATTAAAAGAATGCGTGTTGGATTGAATACAAAATTGAGCGAAGCCACAGAAGTTGTAATCTTAGTCAACTTGGCTGATTTTAAATCGGATACAAAAGGTAAAGTTCTCGAAAATGCCTACGGAAAATATACTTTTAGTAAATACATTGCTTTAACAGGAGGTCAGTTTCGTCCAGCTTTCGGTATAGAAGAACTTGTTCCTGTAGATATCATTAAATCTTTCGATTTCTCGAATCAATATTATGAATTTGGAAAAAATGGCTGGACTAGTTTCCAGATCGGAGCCTCCGCAACTGGGGCTTTTGATATTGGTAAAATTCCTGTCAGTTACGCGGTTTCTGTTTTAAATGGAAACGGAAAAAATGTAGAAATGGACAAAGATAACGGTAAGCAATATTCAACACGCTGGGTTTTCGAATTGTCTAAAGTGCATAAAATAAATCTAGGTTTAAACGGTGGTTTCGGAAAAGTTTTTAAAGAAGACGTATTTGCGGTTGGAGCCGATATAACAAGTGATTTTAAGTTGACAGACCGAATGAGTTTTGATCTTCAAATCGAATATAAACAAGGAACAAATCATAATTTGTATTTTTCTCTTCCTGCTGCAAACAGATTCGGAGATGTTTCTAATTATCAAATGCGAGGAATTTATTTTTTGCCTAATCTAAGATATATGGTGAATTATAAAAAATTAACGGCATTTGAATTGTCATGTCGTTATGAAACCTTCGATCCAAGTTATAAAGTAAATTCAAATGTAAGGCAGACTTATACGCCAATGATCAGTTTAGAATTTGGTAAAGCTTACACAGGTCGAATCGAGATGGGATTTGAAATTGATCGATTTGATAGAAATGTGCCTGATTCGTCAACCTACAATGACGAATTATTTTTAATTCAATTACAGCTCCGACTTTAATTTAATATAAAACCATTTATTATGAAAGAAGTACAGATTCCTCAAACCTTGATTACGCTTGCTGTTGGAATTGCAATTTGGCTTATTCCAGCTCCAAATGGTGTTGTTGCAGAAGCTTGGCACTTGTTTGCCATTTTTGTTGCTACAATTCTTGGAATTATTTTAAAAGCAGCTCCGATGGGAACCATGTGTATGATTGCAATTGCTTTAACGGCTTTTACGCAAGTTTTAGCGCCAGGAGATCCAGGTAAATCTATAACATTGGCATTAAAAGGATTTGGAGATAAAGTAATCTGGCTTATCGGAATTTCTTTTTTTATCGCCAGAGGTTTTATAAAAACGGGTTTAGGAAACAGAATCGCATTTTTATTTATTAGAATATTCGGAAAAAGCTCTTTAGGTTTGGCTTATGGTTTAGGATTGGCAGATTTGGTTCTGGCGCCAGCTGTTCCTAGTAATACAGCAAGAGGAGGAGGGATTATTTACCCGATTATGAAATCCATGTCTATGAGTTTTGGTTCTATGCCAGATCAGCCCGAAACACATAGGAAATTAGGTTCTTATTTAACTTTAAATAGTTATAATATGAATTTGATTGCATCTTCAATGTTTCTAACAGGGACAGCGAGTAATCCAATGTGTCAAAAATTTGCTTTGAATTTGGGGATTAAAATCACTTGGATGTCTTGGGCGGCAGCGGCAATTGTGCCAGGATTATGTGCATTTTTTGTAATTCCATTTGTGTTGTATAAAATTTATCCGCCAGAATTAAAGAAAACTGGAGATGCTCCGCAGATTGCAGCCCAAAAATTAAAAGAAATGGGAGCAATAACCAGAAACGAATGGATGATGCTTTTGACATTCTTCATTTTGCTTTTTCTTTGGATGACTGGCGATTTATTCTCTATTGACGCCACAACAACAGCATTTATAGGATTGGTGATTTTACTTTTAACTTCAGTTTTAACTTGGGATGATGTAAAAGCCGAAAAAGGTGCTTGGGATACAATTGTATGGTTTTCTGTTTTAGTAATGATGGCAAGTTCGCTCAACGAATTAGGTTTTATTGCGTGGTTTAGTGATTTGGTAAAAGCAAAAATTGGCGGATTAAGCTGGCAAATGGCTTTTCCGATCATTGTTTTGGTTTATTTCTTTAGTCATTATCTTTTTGCGAGTGCAACTGCGCACGTAGCTGCAATGTACGCAGCACTTCTTGGCGTTGGAGTTTCGCTTGGAATTCCGGGTTTGCTGTTGGCTTTTATGCTTGGTTTTATAGGTTCGCTTTACGGAACTTTAACGCATTATGGTCACGGTCCGGCACCCGTATTTTTCGGGAGCGGTTATGTCGATTTAAAGAGCTGGTGGGTAAAAGGACTAATAACAGGATTGGTTATGCTCTTTATTTATATGGTAATAGGAGGATTGTGGCTCCGTATTATTGGAGATTTTTAGATTCTAATTCCTGGAGGAAGAAGTTCTTTGTATCTAGGATTTTTTTTGAAAAATGAAACAATTTTTGGGTGTATCGGAACAACTCTGTAATTTTTCTCAGCACTTAAATCTAAAATATTTTTAAGTAAAGTGTTTATCGTTTCTTCGTTTTCGTATGATTCTGGTTTATTGATTTTTGTCAAAAAGATTTTCTTTTCTTGAAATGAATATTCAACTGCTAGCATTCCTTCAGGAATGACAGTTTCAAATTGGCGTGCAAAAGTATTGTCTTTTATTTCCATAATTGCAGAAGCTTCCATAATTTATTTGTTAGAACATTGGGTGAATAGTGAATTTGGGAAACGAAATAATTCTGAAAGAAAATTCTTTATAACATTTTAAAAACAGAAAAATCCCGAAATACAAAGGTAATCATTTGATTTTCAATATTGAATTATTTTTTGCAGCTATAAACTTTAAGCAATTGTTTCTGATTTGATTTTTTTTGATTTGGTGTAATAATTCGGTCTGAAATTTGATTATCATGAGGTTAAAAAAAGTAACTTTATTTTTTTAAATAAATATCGCAATGGTAATTTCATTTGAATGTTATGAGTAAAATTCCAGTTTATTTTATGCCGGGTCTGGCAGCAAGTTCATCTATTTTTGAAAGAATAAAATTGGATGAAACAATTTTTGATACACATCTTTTAGAATGGGAAATCCCAAAACAAAAAGAATCCTTATCTGATTATGCCTTCCGAATTAGTGAAAAAATAAAAGATGAAAATCCAGTTTTAATTGGCGTTTCTTTTGGTGGAATTCTGGTGCAGGAAATTTCCAAACATATAAAAACACGAAAAGTAATTGTAATTTCAAGTGTTAGAAGCAATTTGGAATTCCCAAGAAGAATGAAAATAGGGAAGAAAACAAAAGCTTATAAATTAATTCCGATGCAGCTGATTTTAAATGTGGAGAAATTGGCTAAATTCTCATTTGGAGAGAAAGTCAACAAACGAATCAAATTATATGAGAAATTTTTATCCGTTCGTGATTTAGGATATTTACAATGGGCTGTAGAAAGTGTAATTCTGTGGGAAAGAGATAAAATCGACGAAAATGTAGTTCATATTCATGGAGATAAAGATGATGTTTTTCCGATTAAATATATTGATAAATGCATTTTGGTAAAAGGAGGAACTCATATTATGATTTTGAATAAATACAAATGGCTGAATGAGAATCTGCCTTCTATTATACTTGAGTGAAATTCCAATTTTAAAAATTCCAAATTCCAATACTTTGAGGATTTGTAATCTTTGTCAAAGTTTTAAACTTTGACAAAGATGTATTTAAGAAAATTTGCATACAATCTTGTCATTTCGACCGTAGGGAGAAATCTTCGCAAGTAGCTCGATAAAGATTGGTAATTTACTTTGTGGAGTTTCTTACGGAGATCCCTCGTTCCTCGGGATGACAAACTATACGGAAAATCTTCAGTTGAAAAAAAATTATAATCTAAAATAAAAAATCCCAAACTCTTTTGGAATTTGGGATTTTAAAAATTGAAAATTAAAATCGTTAGATTTTCTTCATTTGTTCTTTCATCATCGTGATTTGCTCTTTCAGCATTCCTTGTTTGTCTAATTTCTTAGCTTCGTTAAGCAAATTAGTCGCTTCCAGTTTTCTTCTGCGAGACATTGCAACTCCAGCAAGGTTTAATTTAGCTACGGCCAAATCCATATCCATTGATAGTCCAAGTTCGATTGCTTTTTTGAAATGCTTCTCAGCTTGGTTGATGTTAGTCTGAGACAACATGATGCCTTGTAAGTAATTTAGGTAACCCTGTTGTTTTCTAACTAATGCTCCTTCTGGATTTTTAATATATGATAACCATTTTTTAGCGCCTTCAAAGTCTTGTTTTCTTAATTTTAGGAAAGCTAAAAGGATAAATTCGTTTTTAAAGTAAAGAAAAATTGGAATAGCAGTAAGTAAAATAAGGAAAATACCATTTCCGATATTACTTTCTGTAAATTGCCAAATGCCAGCAACTACAAGAAGTCCGGCTAAAATTAGTTTAATATTTTTGTGAAACATAATTAATGTAAATTTGTGATTGCAAATATAGTAAAATGAATTAAAAATATTTTTATTAAAGTGCTTGCCAGAAAAAAAAGTCTTTGTATATTTGCACTCGGTTTTTGAGCAACGATATTCAAAACCAAGAAAGAGTTAATTAGATACCATTTTTAAAGATACAAAGCAATGAGCAAAAGAACATTTCAACCATCGAAAAGAAAAAGAAGAAATAAGCACGGATTTATGGACAGAATGGCTTCTGCGAATGGAAGAAAAGTTCTAGCGCGTAGAAGAGCAAAAGGAAGACATAAATTAACTGTTTCTAGCGAGCCTAGACACAAAAAATAATGTTTGTATAAACATACATAAGGCGATTACTTTTTTAGTATCGCCTTTTTTTATACCTTGTCGGTAAAAATTTTCTCAACTTTCTAGTTTATAGCACACTAGAATAGTTTTTTAAAATCTTAAATAACTACACAATACATACAAAATGCCTAAAGACACATCAATAAAATCAGTTTTAATTATAGGTTCAGGACCTATTGTTATTGGTCAAGCTTGCGAATTCGATTATGCGGGATCTCAATCTGCACGCTCGATTCGTGAAGAAGGAATTGAGGTTATCTTGATTAACTCAAATCCAGCGACAATTATGACAGACCCATCGATGGCGGATCATATTTATTTGAAACCTTTAACTACAAAATCGATTATTGAAATTCTTAAGGAACATCCACAAATTGATGCTGTTTTACCAACAATGGGAGGACAAACAGCTTTAAACTTGTGTTTGGAAGCTGAAGAAAAAGGAATCTGGCAAGATTTCGGAGTAAGATTAATCGGTGTTGATGTTAATGCAATTAATATTACTGAAGATAGAGAGCAATTTAAACAGCTTTTAGAAAGAATAAATGTACCAACTGCGCCTGCAAAAACGGCTACTTCTTACTTAGAAGGAAAAGAAATTGCTCAGGAATTTGGTTTCCCGCTTGTTATTCGTCCTTCGTTTACACTTGGGGGAACTGGAGCAGCGGTTGTTTACAAAAAAGAAGATTTTGATGAGCTTTTAACTCGCGGACTAGAAGCTTCTCCAATTCACGAAGTTTTGATCGACAAAGCTTTAATGGGATGGAAAGAATACGAATTAGAGCTTTTAAGAGATAAAAATGACAACGTTGTAATTATCTGTTCTATCGAAAATATGGATCCAATGGGAATCCACACTGGAGATTCGATTACAGTTGCGCCAGCGATGACATTATCTGATACAACTTTCCAAAAATTACGTGACTATGCTATCTTAATGATGAGAAGTATCGGAAATTTTGCGGGAGGATGTAACGTACAATTCGCAGTTTCGCCAGACGAAAAAGAAGATATCGTAGCAATCGAGATTAATCCTCGTGTATCTCGTTCTTCTGCTTTAGCATCAAAAGCAACTGGATATCCAATTGCTAAAATCGCTTCGAAATTAGCTTTAGGTTACAACTTAGATGAATTACAAAATCAAATTACAAAATCAACTTCGGCTCTTTTTGAACCAACTTTAGATTATGTAATCGTAAAAATACCACGTTGGAACTTCGATAAATTTGAAGGATCTGACAGAACTTTAGGTCTTCAGATGAAATCTGTAGGTGAGGTTATGGGAATCGGACGTTCTTTCCAAGAGGCACTTCACAAAGCAACTCAATCTTTAGAGATTAAGAGAAATGGTTTAGGCGCTGATGGAAAAGGATACAAAGATTACGAGCAAATCATTGAAAAACTAACTTTCGCAAGTTGGGATCGTGTTTTCGTAATCTACGATGCAATTGCAATGGGAATTCCGTTGAGCACAATTCACGAAATTACAAGAATCGATATGTGGTTCTTGAAACAATACGAAGAACTTTATACTTTAGAAAAAGAAATTTCAAACTACAAAGTTTCTGATCTTCCTAAAGAATTATTGCTTGAAGCAAAACAAAAAGGTTTTGCAGACAGACAATTAGCGCATATGATGAGTTGTTTGGAAAGTGAAGTTCACACTTTACGTATGGATCAAAAAATCAACCGTGTATTTAAATTGGTAGATACTTGTGCGGCTGAGTTTAAAGCGAAAACACCTTATTACTACTCAACATTTGAAGCTCAAATTGAAAAAGCAAACGGAGAACGTTATGTAGATAATGAGAGCATCGTAACAGATAGAAAGAAAGTAATTGTTTTAGGTTCTGGACCAAATAGAATTGGGCAAGGAATCGAGTTTGATTACTCTTGTGTACACGGAGTTTTAGCAGCTAAAGAATGCGGTTACGAAACAATCATGATTAACTGTAATCCTGAAACGGTTTCTACAGACTTTGATACTGCTGATAAATTGTACTTTGAACCAGTTTTCTGGGAGCATATTTATGATATTATCCAACACGAAAAACCAGAAGGTGTAATCGTTCAGCTTGGTGGTCAAACGGCTCTTAAATTAGCAGATAAATTATCGAAATATGGTGTAAAAATCATCGGAACTAGTTTTGACGCACTTGACTTAGCAGAAGACAGAGGAAGATTCTCAGATTTATTAACTGAATTAAATATTCCTTTCCCAAGATTCGGAATCGCAGAAACGGCAGACGAAGCTTCAAAATTAGCTGATACTTTAGATTTCCCGCTTTTAATTCGTCCTTCTTATGTATTAGGAGGCCAGGGAATGAAAATTGTAATCAACAAAAAAGAATTGGAAGAGCACGTTATCGATTTGTTGAAAGCAATTCCAGGAAACAAATTATTACTAGATCACTATTTAGCTGGAGCAATTGAAGCTGAAGCTGATGCAATCTGTGATGCTGATGGAAATGTTTACATCATCGGAATTATGGAGCACATCGAGCCTTGCGGTGTTCACTCTGGAGATAGTAACGCAACATTGCCACCTTTCAACTTAGGAGAATTTGTAATGCAGCAAATTAAAGATCACACGCATAAAATTGCAAGAGCTTTAAAAACGGTTGGTTTAATCAACATTCAGTTTGCGATTAAAGACGATACGGTTTACATTATCGAGGCAAATCCAAGAGCTTCTAGAACGGTTCCGTTTATTGCAAAAGCTTATGGAGAGCCTTATGTAAACTACGCCACAAAAGTAATGTTAGGTCACAATAAAGTAACTGATTTTGATTTTAACCCACAATTAAACGGATATGCAATCAAACAACCAGTTTTCTCTTTCAGTAAATTCCCGAACGTAAACAAAGCGTTAGGGCCAGAAATGAAATCTACTGGAGAAAGCATCTTGTTTATTGATGACTTGAAAGACGATCAATTCTACGAATTGTATTCTAGAAGAAAAATGTATTTGAGTAAATAATCTCAGATTCTAATTATAAAAGAAAAGCTCCAATTCTGGAGCTTTTTTTGTTTTATGTTAATTGAAATTCATCCCAATTATCTGTAGAGGCGCACTGCAGTGCGTCTACGTCCAGTATTCTAGTTAATTTTTGTTTTGGATATATTATGAAAATAAGACGCACTGCGGTGCGCCTCTACAGATATGCTGTGCGTGATTTTGGTTAAAAAAGAAATTAAAAAAGCTCCAGAATTGGAGCTTTTAAATTATAAAAAGTAAGAAGTATTATTTTTTAAGCAATTCTTGCAAAGGTTTCAACTGCTCCATATCTATTTTTGATTTTTGTAAAACAGACATTAAAGTAATAATATTGTTCGGATTCATATCTTCTCCTAAAACACGAACCACAGCAAAACCGTTTTCTTTTCTGTTGGCGAAAATGACAAACTCTTTAATATTGTCATCGCTTCCAACATAGCTTACTGAAGCGCCTTCTTTACCAGAACCAAATTTCATTAATTCCTGATATTTCGGATCTTTTAAAATGGCTTTTACCTTATTTCTTTCAGTTTCAAACTCAGTCTGATTTTTTTGATCTGCTTTAAAAGCCAGAATATTCATTTTATCAAAAGAATTTAAAGCTTCGTTTTGTTCAGCAGATAATTTTGCTTTGTCAACATTTAAAATGTTTGGCGAAACATCTAAGGCAATAAAATCTTTTTTCTCCGAATTCTCTACAAAATATTTTTGAAGCGAAGGTTCAGAATTGCAACTTACCAAAGTCAGTAAGAAGAATAGGGTTGAGATAAAAACAGTTGCTTTCATTTTATTTTTTGTTTTTAGACGCTTTCTTTAAATCTGTACCGCCTGGAAGATTCATTTTATCTGTTAAAACAGAGATTTCGTTCAAATCAAAATTACCAGTTAGAGACAAAAGAACAGTTTCGTCATTTTTTGCACCGTCAACAAACATTAATAATTCTTTAATTTGTGTGTCGCTTGCACCAGATTTAACCATTATTTTGACATTTTTACCGCTGTCATTTACTCTCATTAATTCTTCAAGACCAGCGGTTTTTATGTATTTGTCTGCAGAAGCTTTCATGTCAGCTTCAACTTTTGGATTTTTAGTGGTAAACACTTTTAAGTAATCCAATTTTTTAATAAGCGAAATGTATTGCTGAGTTTCTTTATCAGAAGCGTCAACTTTTACTTTACTCATTAAATCGAACATTTTCTTGTTTACAATTACAGAAGTTACATCGTCTTGACCGTCAAATTTGTCAAAAGCGCCTTGTGCGTAAAAAACGTTTGTAACGAATGCGAATACTAAAGTTATGATGAAATTTTTCATTTTTATTTGAATTTAATTACTGTTTAAAAATTTTGTTTTTTGATTGTTCGTATTCTTTAATGTAGTGTACACTTTCGATACCTACATTAACATTGTTTGATAATAATGCTAAAGCCTTTTGAGTTGCTTTTAGCGCTTCTTCGGGATCTTGGTAAGTTCCTAATTCTGTTTGCGAAGCTACTGCAGTAGTTTCTTTTTGTTCGCTAACGAAAAAGTAAGTTCCAATTCCCAGTAAAACAACAGCTGAAGCTGCAATAGATAACCACGCTACGTTGCGTTTTTTATCCCGAGACTTCGGGAGTAGTGGAATCTCGTGCGTCGACATCTGTTCTTTTGTTTGAGAGAAATAACCAAACATTGGTTTGTACTGTTCCAAATGCTGCGCAACATTTGATGAAGAAAAGTATTCTCTTAATTGATTTTCTTCGGCAACAGAAGTTTCTCCCTCAAAGTATTTCTCTAATATATCTTCTATTTTATCTGGTTCCATAAAGGTGTGTATTTGTCATTGATTCTCTAATTTTTTTTCTTGCTCTCGAAAGTGCAACTCGTATTGCCGTTTCATTCATATTAACGATTTTGGCTATTTCGTCAAACTCATATTGCTCTACATCTCGAAGCTGAATTAACATTTGCATTTGTTCGGGCATTTGATTTATTATTTTTTCAACCCATTCTAAACTGTTTTCATCTTCTAGCTTTTTATCCAATTGCGGCTGTCGGTCTGTAAAATTATTATGAACGATTTGAAGATTACTGGCTCGTTTAGATTTTAACTGATCCAAGCAATAATTTTTAGTCATTGTCATCGCAAGAGCTTCAACACTATTGTAACTTTCCAGACTTTCTTTTTTGTTCCATAACTTTACCATTACTTCCTGAGTGGCATCTTCGGCTTCTTCAGTACTTGTAAGCAATCTTTTTGCCAGACGAAAAACTTTGTCTTTAAAAGGATTTATTAATTCTATAAATACAACTTGGTTCATTGTCTGATGGTTAATCGTTAGCTTATATATTCAAGACGAAGCACAATTAGATTTGTTACAACAAAAAAATATTTTTTTTTATGTAAAAAAAATATTGCTTTTATGACCAAGCTAATATTAAAGATGCTACTTTTACACTATACTACTAAGATACTTAAATGATATGAAAACAATTTTAAAGAGTGCTCTTTTTCTTTTTTTATTCGCTTTCTCTTTGCAGTCATGTGAAGATAATGACGATGTTGCCGCTCCAGCAGACGTACAGATTAATAGTTTTATCTGGAAAGGATTAAATGAAGTTTATTTATGGCAAGCCGATGTTCCGAATTTAGCCGATAACCGTTTTGCAACTGAAAATGACTTTAATAATTTTTTAAAAGGTTATGCAAAACCAGAAGATTTGTTTGAAGATTTATTGAATAAACCAGAAAGCAAATATCCAAATGGAGATGCAATTGACCGTTTTAGCTGGATTGTTGATGATTATACTGTTTTGGAACAAGAATTAAGCGGAATCTCAAAAAACAATGGAGTAGATTTTAGATTAAGTCGAGTTGCTTCAGGATCAAATGATTTGGTTGGTTATGTTCGCTATATTATTCCAAATTCAGATGCTTCAGCTAAAGCTATTAAACGTGGTGATTTATTTACAAGCATTAACGGAACCAAACTTACTGTTTCTAATTATCAAGAATTAATTGGCAAAGATACTTACACATTAAATTTAGCTGATTACAACGGAAGTGCTTTTGTGTTGAATGGAAAATCGGTTTCTTTAACAAAAACGGTTTTAGAAGAAAATCCGATTTTTATCAATAAAGTAATTACTTCTGGAAGCCATAAAATAGGTTATTTAATGTACAACGGTTTCTATGCTGATTATGATGATAGATTGAATCAAGCTTTTGGTACATTGAAAGGACAAGGCGTTACAGATTTTATTTTAGATCTTCGTTATAATGGAGGAGGATCTATTGCAACATCTGCGAAACTGGCTAGTATGATTACGGGACAATTCGATACACAAATCTTCTCAAAAATGACTTTTAATAGCAAACAAATGCAAGGTCTTAGTACAGCTGATTTGGAGGATTTAAACGTTAGATTCGTTAAAAACTTAAACAGCTTGAATATGACTACTGTTTATGTTATTACAACTGCAAGTACAGCTTCTGCGAGCGAATTAATCATCAACGGATTAAAGCCGTATATTAATGTTGTTCAAATTGGAGAAACTACAGTTGGAAAAAATGTGGGATCTTTTACAGTTTATGATTCAGAAACTTTAACAACTAAAAAAGGAATCAACCCAAATCATAAATATGCTATGCAACCTTTGGTTCTTAAAATTACAAACTCTGTTAATTTTGGAGATTATACACAAGGTTTAGTGCCAACTTACCAACAGTTTGAATCGGTTCTTAATTATGGTGTTTTAGGAGAAACTACAGAACCTTTACTTAGTAATGCAATTTCTAAAATTACTGGAAATGCAGCTAAGAAAATCCAAACAGATTCAGAGCCTTTACGTCCTTATGTAACAGACTCTAAAATCTTAAACGGATTAAGACACGGAATGTATCTTAAAACTGCTCCAAAAGCATTTTAAGAAAATTTAGATATAAAAAAAAGGCTTTCAGAAATGAAAGCCTTTTTTATTCCAAAAAAAAATAAATTCTAATTATTGTTAGAATAAAAACCGTTTGGTCCTACGCCAACAGTTAATGTTTTTAATACTGTTCCAGTTGAAGAATATACAGTAACGGTTCCGTCTGAAGTAAATGCATTTGCATCACCAGAATATATTCTACCATCGATTACTCCAAAACCATAAAAAGTAGACCAGCTGCTATCTTTTACAGAAAATAAAGCTTTGTCTGAAAAAGCTGTTGCAGATAAGTTAATTGCATAAACGCCAGTTCCTTGAGTATAATAGATTTTATCTCCGTCAATATCCATGTTTATAGCATTTTTTACTGTAGTCGATTCGAAAGATGTTGCAGTATCTGTAGAAGTGTTAATTTTGAATAATTTACTTTTAGTGCTAGTTCCTGCTAATACATATACAGATCCATTATTTTCTTCAATCGAATTAATGCCATTTTCTAATGTAATTGTTTTAGTTACAGTATTTGTTGAAGGGCTAATAACAGTAACTTCACTTCCGCTTCCGTAAGCTGCATTTGTTACATAAATTTTTCCGTTTGCAGCAATAATTTTTTCAGCAGTTTTTCCTAATGAAATTGAAGTTATGTAAGCATAAGTTTTTGCATCATAAACTGTAACAGCTTGAGAAATTGAATTTGTTACATATAATTTGTCATTTACAACAACACTGTAACGTGGGTTTTGAAGTTTTTCAGTAATTGTACCCAAACTTTTAAAAGTATAACGGTTTACAACTTCTACCTCATTAGAATTATTTACTACAATAAAAGCTTTTTCATTGCTAAAAGACATTGATTGTGCAACATCTCCAAGAATCATTGGAGTATTTACCAATTTGAAAATATCATTTTGAAAAGTAGCCAAATCATTCGAAACGTAAGAAACTGATGCATTAGGCGTTCCAAAATTTCCTTCATTTAAAATAAGCACACCATTGTCATAAACTCCCAACGGAACGTCGTTGTCGTCATCATCACTGCTACAAGAAGCAAATAAAAATGCAGAGGCAATAATTCCTAAATAAAGATTTTTTAATTTCATGTTTTTAATAATTAAGGTTTAAATAAATAGTTAAATTTCGCCCAGGCATAAATCGGCTAGGGAGAGCTTCATATTTTTCATTCCAAAGATTAGCCGCTTTAACGCCTAATTTGAAAATGTTTTTCTTGCTAAAATTATAGTCAACACCAATATTTGAAACATTGTAAGCGTCAAGTATATACTTGGGATTATTATCTGATGTTGTAAAAATTTCACCCGTATACATAATTTGATAATAGGCAGAAAGTTTCTTATAATAATAAGATAAAGAACCAGTTAGTTTATGATATGGCACGTAAAAAAGCTGTTTATCTGTTCTGTCATCCAATGAAACGGTGTAAGCATAAGTGCCGCTAAAATCGAAAGTGTTTTTACCAAAACTTTTTTTCCATCCTAAAAGTGCTTCAGCGCCATAAATAGTTACTCTGTCTGTATTTTCTGGAGACCAATTTCCGGTATTGTTTGGCAGCCAACGAATCATATCTTTAATTTTCATTCCGTATGCCGTAACAGTCATTCGAAAATCTTTATAAGTAAATTCATTGCCAATTTCTGCCTGAAACGAGCTTTCTGGTTTTAAATCCGGATTTCCACTTCCTTCCCAATACAAATCATTAAAGGTTGGAATTCTGAAATTTCTAGAAAAATTAAATTTAAGCTTATAGAAATCTGAAAAATTATAGCGTGAACCAACAGAGAAAAGAACAGGACTTTTGTAAACGTCTGAAACTTCTTTTCTGGCGCTCATTTCGTAATTCCATTTTTCTGTAAGCGAATGTTTCCATAATAAACTTGCGCCACCAATTTGACGCGTACTTTTGCCAATGCCAGAGCCTAAACCGTCATTTTTAGTATAATCTAAAATGGTGCTAATTTTCATTGTAGAAGAAATGGTGTAATCTAGATCATATTTTCCGATGAAACTTTTTACTCCACCAGAAGTATATCCGTCTAGATTAATATCTTCAAAATAATTGTAATGTTCTGTTATATAAGCAAGTCTCACATTTGAATTGAAATTGCTAAAAGTACTGCTCCATGTTAATAAATTTCGAGTATTGTAATCTTGGTATTTTGTTTTGGTTGCATTTGGCGATGTTAGAGAAAAGTGACGCTCGCCATCATAAATTTCGCTATAAAATTTGATGCTATTTTTATCATTTATTTTATAACCAATTGCTGCATCAAGAGTATTATTGTAGTATTGTCCGTTTTTGTTCCAAACTTCTTGACCGACAAATTTGAAATCGTTGTCAGAGCTATTTCTTGTAAAACTGGCATCAAAACTCCATTTTTTGGTTGCTGCGGTGATTCCATAAATTGCACTTAAAGTATTGAATTCTCCGTAATAAATTTGAAAATCATTTTTGAATGTATCTGTAAATTTCAAATCATTGTTTAAATGGATTGTTCCTCCAATTGCACCGCTTCCGTAAACAACACTTCCTCCGCCTGCTTTTACATCTATCGAATTAAAACCTCGTGTCGAAATAGTATTAAAATCTGCTTGTCCTAATAACTGAGAGTTGATATTTATTCCATTCCAGACTACTACAGTCTGTTGAGAAGTAGTTCCTCTAAACGAAGGTGAAGAAGTCATTCCTAATCCATTTTCTTTAAAATAGATTACAGTATTATAATTTAAAAGAGAAGTTAATGAAGATTGGTTTTTGCTTATAATAGAATCGCTTAACCTTTGTATCGATTGTGTATTCGAGAAATTCTTAAGATTATTATCAGAAACGACAACTTCTTTCAATTTATTAATAGAATCATTCTGCGCCGAAATAATCTGGCACAACAACAGTAAACAAAAAGCAAACCTTAGTTTTATAGTCATAATTTCTACACTCTTTTTCCCGAGAGCTCGATAATGTGTTACAAAGGCAGGTCTCCTGGCTTGCGTCTTGTTGTTTACCTTCCCATCGCGCAATTCGTGACAGTGGTTTTGTAGTTAACAACAAGCATTCTTTTTTTTTAGAACTCAGCTTACAGTTGCGGGTACAGCTCAAGAAATTACTTGATTCCCTTTTAATGTGTTTATTTAAACACAACCTTAATTTGCTGCAAAGATAAAGTTAAAAATATTGAATTTTCAAATTTGTTTCACTTTTAAGGCTTAATAATCAAACAAACATCAGATTTATAATTCAATTCTGATAACTTCGCCAAAATCAACTTTATTATTAAATGCATCTTTTAAAGGAAGTGAAGTTTGATGACACAATATGCTTCTGATAACTCCTGCATGCGAAACTATAATAATTGGATGATTTATTTTTTGAATTTTGTCTAATAAAAAAACACCAACTCTTTTATGAAGTTCTGTAAACGATTCGCCGTTTGAAACTTTAATATTTACAAAATCTTCCATCCACGGATTGAGTTCTTCAGGCGGAATTTCATTCCAAGTTTTCAATTCCCAATCTCCAAAATTCATTTCTTTTAAACGTTCGTCTTCTTGATAAGAAATAGCTTTTATATTTTGTTGAATGTGTTTTGCTAAAATTACGCAGCGTTTTAACGGACTTGAAAAAATAACAGCTTCGGATGGTAATTCGGAAATAATTTTATCGAAAATTTCATCAAAAGGTTCCACAATATTTACGTCTGATTGTCCGTAACAGATTCCTTTTTCGCAAATGGTTTCGGTATGCCGAACTAGATAAATTTCCATATAAATAGAATACTTAAGTAAAATATAATTTCGCAAACTTGCTGCGTCGCGCCTAGACAATCTCCGGTATAACCGTCAATCCATTTTTGAAAATATCGAGCTAAAAAATATCTTGTTATAAAAACAGGAATTACGGCTAGAATTAATCTAAAATCAAAAAGTGAAAATACAATTAAAGGAATTAGACCAAAAAAGAAAGAGCCAAAAACTTCTTTCCAAGTAAATTGTTTGGCAATTGGCTTGCTTTTGCTTGAAGCGTCTTCGCGAGAATATTCATGCGTAAAAATAATGCTGATCGCTGCCAATCGACTTATAGAATGCGCAGAAATAAATAAGAGAAAAATTTTAAAAACTGCCATGTCATCATAAACTTGAAATATTACAATAGATTCTGAAAGCAATCTGAATTTTAATAAAAAAAGCAAAACCAATCCAATTGCTCCATAAGCGCCAATTGCACTGTCTTTCATAATCATTAAGATTTTTTCTTTTGTCCAGCCTCCGCCAAAACCGTCGCAAACATCTGCAAAACCGTCTTCGTGAAAAGCTCCAGTTGTTAAAACGGAAATCACGATCGAACAAATTACGGCCGTTTCTGTATAAAGAAATTGAGCAAATAAAGAATAAGCTATAAAAGAAATACTCCCAACAATCCATCCAATAAAAGGAAAATATCTTGTAGCTTTATTTAAATAATCTGAATGATGCGTAATATTTTTTGGACAGGGAATTCTGGTGTAGAACATTAAACAGGTAAAGAAAATGTGTAGTTCTTTTTTCATTTAGAAATTTATTTTTAGTTGAGTTTTGTCATTTCGACTGAAAGGAGAAATCACACAAGATATTCCGCAAAGAAAATCGCCAAGCTTTGTAGAGTTTCTAGTGTGATTTCTCCTTTCAGTAGAAATGACAAAAATGGGATTTATTTCTTACTTATTCCCGCGCTTTCAAAACTAGCCATTTCATTCAAAAAAGCCTCAGCCGATTTTAAAATTGGAAAAGCAACCGCGCAGCCCGTTCCTTCGCCTAAGCGTAAATCTAAATTTAAAATTGGTTTTGCATCTAAATAATTCAATAATTTTTGATGTGCTTTTTCGGCAGAACAATGACAGAAAATGGCATTTTGTTTAATATTCGGATTTATTTTTGAAGCTATTAAAAAGGCGACAGTACAAATAAAACCATCAACCAAAATAAGCATTTTATTTTCGAAAGCAGAAAGCATTCCGCCTGCCATTTGAAGAATTTCGAAACCTCCGAAATAGGAAAGTTTAGATGTTAAATCGGCTTGACCAGAATAATTTCCGATAGCTTTTTTTAGGATATTTTGTTTTCGAATGAACTTTTCATCTGAAACTCCAGTTCCTTTTCCAACACATTCTTCAATAGAAAAACCAGTTATAAGACTCATTAAAATAGAAGCTGTAGAAGTATTTCCAATTCCCATTTCGCCAAAACCAATACAATTAGAACCTGATTTTGCAATAGTTTCAACAATCAATTTTCCTTTTTCAAAACACAATTTAACTTCAGTTTCGCTCATTGCGGGAACGTGTAAAAATGACTGAGTTCCTTTAGCAATTTTCGAATTAATCAATTTTGCATTTGTTGGAAAATCATAATTTACGCCAGCATCTACAATGGATAATTTAATATCGTTTTGTTTGCAGAAAACATTTATTGCTGCTCCGCCATCCAGAAAATTAGTAACCATTTGGCGTGTTACATCTTGCGGATAATCGCTTACGTCATGATTTGCAATTCCGTGATCTGCCGCAAAAACTACAATATTTGGTTTTGTAATTTTCGGATTTAAAGTTTTAAAAACAGTTGCCATTTGAAAAGCTAAAGTTTCAAGAGTTCCCAAAGAGCCGACGGGTTTTGTTTTCGAATCTATTTTTTCTTGTAAAAGTTTGCAAAAATCAGATTTGTCGACGATTTCATTTTCAGATTTAACTTTAAATTCAGGAATATTTATTTTATGAATTTCATTAATCTCTTTACAAATCGGAGCTTCCGATTTTTGTTTCCAATGCAATTGTTGCAACATTGGCTGATTATTATAGTTTGTCGCTGGTTTTCCAATGCAGAAATAACCCAAAGGTTCTATATTTTCGGGTAAATCGATGATTTTTTTAAACTGATAATAATTCAAAATCGAAACCCAGCCCATTCCGTAACCTTGTTCTGTAAGCGAAAGCCAGATATTCTGCGCCGCACAAACCGAACTGAATTTTATAGCTTCATTACTTCCAATCGTTCCAATTGTAAATTGATTCAGGACTGAACGATCATAAGCAATTATAAGTCCAACTGGAGCTTCTTCAATGGCTTCTAATTTTAGCGAATTATACAAATCTTTTTGTTCTTTGTTATCAGTAAGTTCAGCCGCTTTTTTGTTGTAATCTAAAAACAATTTTTTAATTGAACTTTTAACTTCATCCGATTTAATAAGGAAATATCTAGTCGCGTCAGTTAACCCGACAGAAGGCGCCCAGTGTCCAGCCTGTAAAGCTTTCTGAATTACTTCATCTGGAACTTCATCGGTTGTAAAATGTCGGGTGTCGCGGCGTGATTTTAATATATCGTCTAGATTGCTCATGCTATAAAATTACAATTTTTAAATACCAAATTCCAAGGTCAAACTCTAAAAAAGAAAATTCCAAATTCCAAAGCTCAGTATAGTTTTGGAATTTGGAATTTATAATTTGGATATTTTTATTTGATTTTTACTGGAATTCCCGAAACCATCAAAACAACTTCATTGGCATTTTCGGCAAGAAACTGATTCATCCAACCTTGAAGTTCAACAAATTTTCTGCCGATATGAGTTTCTGCATGAACGCCCATTCCGATTTCGTTTGTTACAATAATTATGTTAGAGTTTTTATTTTTCACAATAGCGAGAAATTCTTTTTTAGCTTCTTCCAAACTCAAAGCAACATCATTTTTGTTGTCTACAAAAAAGTTTGTCAGCCAAAGTGTAACGCAGTCAATTAATGCTGTTTTTTCGATGAAATCAATTTTACTTAAATATTTTTCTTCTTCGATATTGGTCCAGCGTTCGTCGCGTTCGTTTTGATGACGATCAATTCTACTCTGAAAATCCGAATCCCATTTTCGAGCCGTTGCAATATATAATGGAGAATTAGAAAGTTTTAAAGCAAGTTTTTGTGCATAACTACTTTTTCCAGAACGCTCACCGCCAGTGATTAAGTAAAGCATATTAATTATTAATTGTTAGATTATGTCAGCCAAGTTAATAATTAACAACTAACAATTTATAATTAAAAATTAGTACGGGCAATGTCTACAGTTATTTCCGCAACAAGTTCCTCTTTTTAAATGGTACCAAGTTTTAAAAACCATATTTCCATTTTCAAGATAATAATCGATTCCTTCAATTAAGATTTCTGTTTTGGGTAGATCTTTGGCTTTGTTTTGAGGTGCTTTTTCTCGAGAAAGAGTTTCTACATAAGCATCAATTTTATCTTCGCAAGCCTCTTTAAAACAGCTTGGACAGAGACAGTCGCCTCCTTCAGAAAGATTAAATATTGGCGGAAAATCATTACACCAGCATTTATTTACTATAGATATATCTCCGCAGCTGAATTCAGAATCACAGCTTGAGCAAATTTTCTTTTTTGTGGTATTCATATCGCAAAGATACAATTGTTTAAATTTGTAAGAATAAAGGTAAACAAAAAAAATATAAAAATACTTTACCTTTGTGCCATCCAAAACCGAAACCATGAGATATTTTTTTTCTAAAATGATTTTTACAGCAGCTTTTTTTATTCTTATCGGATGTAAGAAGAATGAAAAAGTTGAAACCGTAAAAGTAGAGAATACTAAAAATAGTATTGAATATGCATCAGGACTTTCAATTCTAAAATATGATGATTATTCTGTTGTAACAGTCTCAAATCCATGGCCTAATTCAGATAAAGATTTCAAGTATATTTTAAAAGAAAAAGATGCAAAAGTTCCAGATAGTCTTCTGTCTTACACTTCTATTCAAGTTCCACTAGAATCTGTTGTAGTAACTTCTACGACAAATATTCCGTTTTTAGAAATGCTTGAAGTAGAAAACAAATTAGTTGGTTTTCCGCATACTGATTATATTTCTTCAGAAAAAACAAGGGCTTTAATTGACAAAGGTTCTGTGAAAAATGTTGGACAAAATGAAAAACTAAATATCGAGCAATTAATAGAATTAGCACCAAATTTGATTGTGACTTTTGGTGTTGATAATAACAATCCGATGTTGGATAATCTGAAAAAAAGCGGTTTAAATGTTTTAATTCAAGGCGATTGGATGGAACAATCTCCACTCGGAAAAGCAGAATGGATCAAACTTTACGGTGCTTTATTTGGTAAAGAAGACAAAGCAAAAGAATTGTTTGATAAAATTGTACAAAGCTACAATCAGGCGAAAAAATTAGTTGCCGATAAACCTGCAACATCCAAAGTGTTATATGGTTCTATGTACGAAGATGTTTGGTACGTTGCGAAAGGAAATAGTTGGGTTGCACAATTTATGAAAGATGCTCAAGCGACTTATTTATGGGCAGATTTGAAAGGAAGTGGAAGTGAAGGTTTATCTTTTGAAAAAGTATTGGATAAAGCTAAAACTGCCAATGTTTGGATTGCTTCTGGTTCATTTAAAAGTTTAGACGAATTGCAAAAAGCGAATCCGCATTATGGAGAATTTGATGCTTTCAAAAATAAAAGCGTTTACAATTTTGAAGGTAAATTGGGCGCAACTGGCGGAACTGTTTATTATGAATTGGCACCAAGCCGACCAGATTTAGTCTTGAAAGATTATATCAAGATTTTTCACCCTGACTTATTGTCAAGTTACGAATTTACTTTTGCATCAAAACTGAATTAATTTGGCAAATAAAAAACGAAATACGATTTTATTTGCTGTTTTGACTTTAGGTCTTTTGCTGATGTTTTTTGCGAGCATTAGTTTAGGATCGGTTACTATTCCGTTAAAAGATGTTTTCGCAAGTTTAACAGGAGGGCAAGCAACAAAATCGACTTGGGAATATATTATCATTAATTATCGTTTGCCAAAAGCGATTACGGCTGTTTTAGTCGGAAGCGGACTTTCGATCAGCGGACTTTTAATGCAGACTTCATTTCGTAATCCGCTTGCTGGACCTTATGTTTTAGGACTAAGTTCAGGCGCGAGTTTGGGAGTCGCTTTTGTTATTTTAGGCGCAGGATTTCTGCCTTCGTTTTTAAGTGTAATTGCATTATCATCGTACGGAATTGTTCTGGCTTCAACTTTCGGAAGTACTTTGGTTTTGCTTTTGGTTTTAGTCGTTTCGCAAAGATTGCGAGATACAATGGCAATCTTGATTGTCGGATTAATGTTTGGAAGCTTTACAACAGCAATTGTAAGTGTTCTGACTTATTTTAGTACAGCAGAACAGCTTCAGAAATTTACATTTTGGTCAATGGGAAGTTTAGGAAATCTTTCATGGTCCACAATCGGAATTCTGACTTTCTGCGTTTTAATCGGATTGCTTTTGAGCGCGAAAAGCATTAAACCATTAAATGCTTTATTATTAGGAGAAAACTACGCTAAAAGCATGGGGTTAAATTTTAAACAAGCTCGATTAATAATCATATTTGCAACAAGTATTTTATCTGGAGCGATAACTGCATTTGCAGGACCAATTGCTTTTATCGGATTAGCAGTTCCGCATATTGCAAAACTGACTTTTCAGACTAGTAATCACACCATATTATTTTGGAGCACTTTATTTTTCGGATCAATTATTATGCTGTTTTGTGATATTGTTTCACAAATGCCAGGATTCGATGTTACGCTTCCAATAAATGCTATAACGTCTATAATTGGGGCGCCTGTTGTTATTTGGCTTTTGGTTAGAAAGAGAAATTTTCAATAATTTTTTAGCCACAGATTAAAAAGATTAACGCAGATTTTTTAATTAATATATAAAGAAAAAAACTTAGAACCTTAGCATCTCAGAATCTTAGTACCTTATAAAATGAAAGCAATTCTTTCCACATCAAATTTAAATATTGGATATAAATCCAAAAAAGGTGTTACGACTATTGCTGAGAATCTGAACTTAAATTTGGCTTCAGGAAAACTAATCACTTTAATTGGAGCAAACGGAATTGGAAAATCAACTTTATTAAGAACGATTACAGGAATTCAAAAACCTTTATCTGGAAATGTTTATTTGAATGAGAAAGAGATTTCGAATTATAAACCTTTAGAATTAGCACAGAATTTAAGTTTGGTTTTGACAGAAAAACTGCCTCCAAGTAATCTTTCTGTTTTCGAATTAGTGGCGCTTGGTCGTCAGCCATACACCAATTGGGTTGACAAATTGTCTAATGAAGATATTGCAAAAGTTCAAGAAGCGATGCGATTGACTCAAATCGAATATTTAGCGTCTAAAAAGCATTTTCAGATTAGTGACGGACAATTACAAAAAGTACTAATTGCAAGAGCTTTGGCTCAAGATACGCCGCTAATTATTTTAGATGAACCAACAACGCATTTAGATTTATTGCATAAAGTTTCGCTGTTCAAATTATTGAAAAAGCTAACGCAAGAAACTCAAAAATGTATTTTGTTTTCAACGCACGATATTGATCTTGCTATTCAATTAAGCGATGAAATGATTATGATGACGCCCGAAAATATTACACAAGATCAGCCGTGTAATTTAATTTCAAACGGAAGTTTTAGCAATTTATTCAAAGATGAAAATATTGTTTTTGATGCTGAAAAAGGAAAGTTTATTGTGAATTGATTTTCGACTCTTCCTGCAAGGTTTTCAAAATCTTGCATGAAATGTAAATAGCTATTTTTTTGAAGCAATTTGTCTTTTAGCTTCGCCAACTACAAAAGCAACAGAATTTGCAATATTAAAAGAACGAATAAGCGGTGACATCGGAATGGTTAAATGATTTTCGAATCTTGCCATAAACTCCTTGCTTAAACCAACGCTTTCTTTTCCGAAAACTAACCAATCTCCATCCTGAAATTCATTTTCTAAATATGATTTGTCAGAATGAGAACTCATTAAAAATACGCGAGAATGATCAGGAATCTGCGCAATCCATTCTTCTGCATTTTGATATTCGGTTACATCAAGATGCACCCAATAATCCAAGCCGGAGCGTTTTAGATTTTTGTCATTAATAACAAATCCGAAAGGATGAATTAAGTGAAGTCGGCTTTCTGTACCTACGCACAATCTTCCGATATTTCCAGTATTATTTGGTATTTCAGGTTCTACAAGAACAACGTTTAGCATTTTTTTAGTTATGAATTAAGGGTTATGGGTTTTCAAAAATTATCTAATTGACACATTTTCTAATTATCTAATTCAAAATCGGAAACTTCTAAAACCTCGCCCGCTTTTAGGTTTTGCAAATATACATTTCCAATTCGAACTCGAACCAAGCGAAGGGTCGGAAAACCAACCGCGGCGGTCATTTTTCTAACTTGGCGAAATTTTCCTTCTCTAACTGTAATCGAAGCCCAAGAAGTTGGACCATGGCGTTCGTCCCTGATTTTCTTGGCTCTTGCTCCAAAATCAGGAATTTCATTTACAATAAAAGCTTTGCAGGGTTTTGTTTTGTATTTTCCTCCGTCAAGTCCAATTTTTACACCTTTTTGCAATTCTTCAATTGCTTCGGGAGTAATAATGCCGTCAACTTGGACATAATATTCCTTGTCGACTTTTTTACTTCGAACGAGTTCGCTCATATTTCCGTCAGTCGTAAGTAAGAGCAAACCTTCAGAATCTTCGTCTAATCTCCCAATTGCCATTGTTCCTTCCGGGAAATCGTGCAAATCGCCCAAAAGCTTTTTCTTTCTTTTTAATTCATAAATAAATTGGCTTAAATAGCCATAAGGTTTAAAAAGAATGAAGTGTCTGTGCATTTTTAATTTTTTGCAAAGATAGTTGGTTTATCAAATTAAAACGAATTACAGCTTTTGAGATTTCATTTTCTTTATCCATTGATAAACAAACCAAATTGCTGTAAAAGCAAAAATTTCGATTAAAGCCCAATAATAATTTTGAAAGAATTCATGAAAATAACTTCCAATAAAAATGTAGATAGAAGCCATACAAATTTTGATTAGAATGAATTCGGCATTTGACCAGCTGGTTTTGATTTGGAAGAAATTCATAAGCCAAGAATTAAGTTAAATCGTAAAATGTTGTAAATAAAGATAGTGAATTATGAAAAACGAGCCATTATAAACTAAAAGCAATGTTAAAGCACTTAGTTTTAAAAATTTTAATTCGTAATATTATATAAGAAACTCAAAAGAATAATGCCATGGAAAAGAATAAATTAGGAACGAAAAAGATAAATGGAACGCAAAAAAACATCGATGAATCTAAAGGAAAAAACGTTTCGCACGATGAAGATTTAAAAGACGGAAAACTCAATAAAGAATTAATAACTGACAAAGACGGGGATAAAAAAATCGTAGATAGAGCACGAAACGAAAACGAAGATATTAAAACTAAAATTTCAAAGATAGATTCTAAAAATCCAAATGCGAATAGAGGTGTTTCTACTGAAGAAGAAGCGGAAAAAACAGTTGAAAATAAAGATCGTAATTCTGACATAACACCAAATCGATATCCGAACTCGCATCCGGACAATCATAAGGATCGTGGAAACATGAAATTGGACGAAGACGAATAATACAATACAAAATTTTCAGGAAAATTAACTAATTTTTAAATCAAATAACATAACATTAGCGATTCGCGTTAATCTTATTGTAAACTCTTCTTAAACCTTTAGTTTCCCTTTAGATCTTCGTAAATTAGAGGGAACAAATTTAAAATTTAAGAATATGTCACTTTTAGAAAATAAAGTAGCATTTGTATCTGGCGGCGGTTCAGGAATCGGACGCGCAGTTGCAGAAGCATACGCTCGAGAAGGAGCAAAAGTAGTAGTATCTGATATTAATGTAGAGCACGGTGAAGAAACCGTAAAAAATATAAAAGACAAAGGCGGAGAAGCTTTTTTTGTAAAAGGAGATTCGTCTAGTGCAGCAGATAATAAGCATATGGTTGAGGTTACGGTTTCAAAATATGGTCGACTTGACATTGCCTGCAACAACGCTGGAATGGGTGGGCCAGCAAAACCAACCGGAGAATATGAGCCAGAAGCTTGGGATAAAGTAATAGCGCTTAATCTGAGCGGTGTTTTTTATGCTTGCCGCTATCAGTTAGAACAAATGGAAAAAAACGGAGGAGGAAGCATTGTGAATATTGCTTCTATTCACGGACAAGTTGCTGCGCCACTAAGTCCTGCGTACACAGCTTCTAAACATGCCGTTGTAGGTTTGACAAAAAATATTGCTGTTGAATATGCACAGAAAAACATTCGTTGTAATGCCGTTGGTCCTGGTTATATTGAAACAGCACTTTTAAAAGATAATTTAAATAAAGATATGATGAATGCAGTTGCGGCTAAATCGGCGATGAACCGTTTAGGAACTGCCGAAGAAATTGCCGAATTGGTAGTTTTCTTAAACTCTGATAAATCATCATTTACAACTGGAAGTTATATTATAGCGGATGGAGGTTATACTGCGGTATAATTTTTAGACTACATAACAAAGTGAGAAGGCAGTAAGCGAAAGTTTACTGCTTTTTTTGTTGAATAAAGGTTTGTCTTTTTGTAAGAAAAACAGAATCATTACGAAAGGTTTGATAGTTGTGTTGTTTTGAATATTATTTGGTATTTAGGCTTTTTGGTTGATTTTATTTTAGTATCTTTAATATAGTGTTAAGCTTTTTTAGATAATATTGATAAAACAGTATGCATTAAGTTTATAGTTTTATAATGTTGGCTTAACTTTAAAGGCGATAAATTTGACTTCTAAAAACTCTATTCCTTAACAGTATGAAAAAACTTTACTTTTCGCGCCAACTCTTGGCTTTTTTATGTTTGATAGGTTGCTTTTCTGGAAATATTTTTGCTCAGGGAACCATGCCAGAAGTTCAAACATTACCTTATTCTCAAAACTTTACTGGATTGCTAGCGACGGCTACGGCTTTTCCGGTTGGATTTAGAGGATGGACAGCTTCTACAAGTCCTAGCGCTAGCTTCAATACAAGTGCTACGCCTGGAGCAGACAGACAACTTAATGCGAGCAGTACCGCTGCAACTACAAGTGGAAATTTTCATAATTATGATGGTAAAATTGGATTCTTAAATAGTAGCTCTTTAGATTTAACTATTGCTTTAGCATTTTCTACTACAGGACAAACTGCTGTTCAGGTTCAGTATGATGCGATGACAATTCGTAATCCTTATGGATTGCCTGGAAGCCCTGTTTCTAGCCGTATTAACGAATTGGTATTACAATACCGTGTAGGAACAACAGCTGCTTTTACTTCTATAGCAGAAACGGTTTACAGTAATACTGTCGATCAGCAGATTACTGCGATTACTACACCTCAAAATTTAAAAACTATTAAAATTACGTTGCCTGCGGATTGTGATAATCAGCAAGTGGTTCAAATCAGATGGATTTCAAGGCAAGATTCTGGTGCAGGTTCTAGACCGTCTTTTGCAATTGATAATATAAAAGTTGGTGGAGATACAACTCCTCCAGTTAATGAATCTGGTTATCCAAAAATTGTTGAGGTTTTATCTGATGGTTTTGACTTTGTTAGTAAATTAAATGAAACAGGTAAAACATATTTTGTTTTAACTGCTGCTGGAAGTGCACAACCAACTGCAGCACAAGTAAAAGCTGGTTTTGATGCGACAGGAGTTGCGGCTCTACAATCAGGATTATTGACTATTGCAGATAAATCTTTAGAATATTCTAAAATCTTTACAGGTTTAACTTTAAATACCGCTTACATTGTTTATTCTGTTTCTGAAGATGCTTCTGAAAATCTTCAAGCGACAGTTAATAAATTAGATGTAACAACGGCAAGTATTTTAATACCATCTATAAGAACTACGAGTGCAACGCTTAACTTTGGAAGTGTAGAACAAAATTTAGATTCGGCTAGTTTAAATTATCAAATTAAAGCAACAAATATTAATGATCCAGTAATTGTAACGGCAACGGCTAATTTTACAGTTTCAAAAGATAATACTACTTTCCAATCTTCTGTTTCTTATGATGCAGTAGATTTTGCTTCAAATGCAACGCCAACAGTTTATGTTCGCTTTAAACCAAGTGCTGCGGGTATTTTATCAGGAACAATAACGCAAGAAACTACTGGCGCTTTAAGCAAAACAGTTGCTGTTTCTGGAATTGGAACGAATCCTTATATCCAAAATTTTGATGATCCGAATGTGCTTTCAAACAGCGGATGGACACAATACAATGTTTCTGGACCTTTAAATAAATGGACTTACACAAATGTAACTCGAAATGTAAATTCTGGAACAGGTGCAGTTCTTATGAATGGTTTCTCAGATACTAATGTGCCAAGTAAAGATTGGTTGATTTCTCCAAAAATGCGTTTAGACAGTTTCGGTCAATTTCCATTATTGTCTTTCTATTCTCGTAAATTTTATGCTGGACCATCTTTAAAATTAATGGTTTCTACAAATTATGATGGTGTAAGTGATCCTACTTTAGCAACTTGGACAGAAATTGATGGAAATTTCCCGACCGTTACAGGAAGTTATGTAAAATCTGAGTTCATCAATTTAGGAGCTTACAAAACAGATCATACATATTTGGCTTGGGTTTATGAAACTACTGCTGGCGGAACCAACAATGCTTCAGAATGGTCTCTTGATGATTTTGCTATTACCAACGAATCGGGTTACGTGGCTTCAAATCCTGTTTTAGATTTTGGAGATGTAGCGCAGAATACAGTTTCTACAAGCCAATCTTTTGCTTTTAAAGCAGATGGTTACGGAGATTTAACTCTTACTGCTCCAGCTTCTTATCAATTGTCATTAGATAATACTTCATTTGCTTCAAGCATTGTGGTTTCTTCTGCGACAGCTGCAGCAGGAACAACTCTTTATGCAAGATTTATTCCAACTACAAAAGAGTTAAAAATTGCTGGAACAATTACAGTAACAGGAACTTCTTTAAGTAAACAAATTGGTTCACTAACAGGTTCTTCTTTACCAAAAGCAGATACTTTTGATGTGGTTACTTATAATTTAGAATTCTTTGGTGCTCCAACTTCAGCTTATGGTCCAGCTGATAAAACTTTGCAGTTAGAAAACGTAGCCAAAGTGATGAACAAATTAGACGCAGACGTTTATGTTGTTCAAGAGGTTTCTAGCGATGCTCAGATTGATGCTTTAATTACGAAAATAAACGTAAACGGAAAAACGTTCGAAAAAACGGTTTCAACTTCTTGGTCTTATTCTTGGGATCCAACTTCAGATCCAACTTTTCCACCACAAAAATTAGTTGTTCTTTATAATACTAAAACAACAACATTAAAGAAAACTCGAGTAATGTTTAAAGGTTTTTATGATGAGTTGCGCGCTGGTACAAAAACACTTAGTAATTACCCTGGCGGATCTAGCAGCAGTTTTTTCTCATCTGGACGTTTGCCTTACATGGTAACTTTAGAAACGAATCTTAACGGAGTTAAAAATGAAATTCAGTTAATTGATCTTCACGCACGTGCAAACAGCGGAACAGATATTTCTCGTTATAACATGCGTAAATACGATACACAAGTTCTTAAAGATAGTTTAGATGCACATTATGCAACTTCAAACATAATTCTTTTAGGAGATTATAATGATGATGTAAAAGCATCTGTAATTGCTGGTCAGCCTTCTTCTTATGAAGCTTTTGTAAATGATACTAATAATTACAAAGCGCTTACTTTAGAAATCAGCCAGGCTGGAGCTTACAGTTTCTTAAGCTCAGGCGGATTCTTAGATCACATTACAATTTCTAATGAATTATTAGACGATTATATTGCAAATTCAACTGCGGTTTATGATCCTAGAAATGATATTGCAAGTTATACGACAACAACTTCAGATCACGGACCAGTAATTGCTCGTTTTGAATTGAAACAAGATGTTTTGGCTGTTCCTGATTTTGGAAATAAAAATAAATATGTAGTTCGTGCTTATCCGAATCCTGCAACAGATGTTGTTAATTTTGATGTGCCAACGACACAAGGAAGAGATTTAAAAATCAAACTTTATGATATTAACGGACATGTAATTGGAAATCCGATTAGTGTACAAAGCGAATCTGAAATTAGTACAGCAGTTATGTCTGTTCATAATCTAGTTTCTGGATTTTATATTTATACTGTTACCGAAAATAATAAAGTAATTTTTAAAGATAAGATTATCAAAAAATAATAAATCTTAGACATAAAAAGAAAGGCAGTCATTTTACAGACTGCCTTTTTTTATACAAATATATTTTTTAGCTGATCGGAATCAATTTGATTTTTTGAGAAATCAAAGAAATAATCCAACTGCCATTTTTGCGTTTTTTGAGCTTGTTTGCTTTTCGTTTCGTCCCAAGGCGGATAAACGCGTGTAGCTCTAATTCCTTCTTTCTTTTTTGTTGAAAAAACACCTTTTTCAAGTAAAGTTTTTTTAGGGAAAATAAATTGTCCCCATTTATCTTCTTTTCGAACACTTACAATGACAAAATCTATATTATCAGTATAATCAAAAGGTTCAATAATTCCAGAAACATTTCGTTTCCATAGAGTAACAAATTGTCCTGTTTTAGTTGGCGTTATTTTGGCTTCTCTATAACAGATTTTTTTATTGTTTAAAGAAAAACGAAAAGCACTGTATTCGTCACTTTCTTCTTCTTTTTGAAGATGAGCCAATTCTAAATCAACTTTCTCAAAAACAAGTTTAGTATTAAATAAGTCAGTTGGAATTGATTTTGAGTCTATTGCAGAAATTGTATTGTTCATGAAAAATGAATTATATTTTTCTGAAAATTACTACAAATTAACTTTAGAAAGAAACATTCAATCCAAAATTTAATCCCCATTGAAACTGATTGAAAGACTGATTGTTTAATGGATTAATGTAATAATTCATTGCAGGTTCCACAAAAACATTCGTTTTTTTATACACACGATATTGAACTGTACTGCTCAAAGTAGAACCATAAACATAATCATTTGCAGTTGTATTTTGTCCAATATTATGACCGTCTAAAGCAACATTGTTTGAAATTAACTTTCCAACAAAACCTCCAGTATTTAAATTGATGCTCGCTTTATTTCTATTAAAAATAGAGTAAGAAACCTCAAGAGGCATTTCTATATATCTTAAATTCTGATCTAATTTTCCGCTTTGTACATTATCACTTTTTAAAGCTTCTTTAGTAGTGTTTGAGATTAAAATATATTCTGAATTTCCGACTGGTGCAGCGCTACTGTAATCTGCGGCGCTGGCTCCAGGTACAAAAAGAGTATTGCCTTTGGCACTTACGTACGAAACATTTGCAACACTTTGCCCTAACTCATTAAATTTAAGTCCCGAGCTAACAGCCCATTTGTTATTAATGTTATATTTCGTTTTAACTCCGTACGAATTCGATTGTTTAGAGTCGTTTACGTTGCCTAAAGTTTTATCGTTTTTAGTGTTTTCCGAATTTGCAACGCCGGCAAAAACAGCTACGGCCCATCTTTCATTCAAATCTATTTTTTTATCTTTTTTCTCCTTCTTGTCTTTTTTCTCATCCAAAGGCAAAATGCCTTTTTCTAAGTTTTGGAGTTCTGCAAGCTGTACAGAATCTTGTTTGGTTAAAGGCATTCCAAATTTTGAATTTTCTTTTATAATACCGTTTGCAGTTTTGTCAGCAGCATTGTTTTTATGATTATTCAAATTCTGGTTAGAAGAATTGTTACTTACAAAAGCATTATTGCTATTAAGAGCAAAATTTTTGTTGTTTTTTGGAACTATTTGTTCTTCAAAAATCGAATTTGGAAGCTGTTTCGGTGTTGTCGAATTAAATTTACTAGGTTTCCCAAAAGCAATTCTTTCTTCAGAAATTCCTTTAGTTGCAGTTTTTTTGTCTTTTTCTAAAGGGGATTTTGCAGAAGATTTTGCAGAAGATTTTGCGCTAGATTTTTCTTCAGAAGCAATTAAACTTTGATTTCCAATATTTTGATTTGGAGCATTTTTATTGATTTGCTCTTCGTATTTAGAATTATTGTTGTTTTTATTTGATTTACTTTTCGAATCAGAATTTGCAACTGCAGTTTCTTGATTTTGATTTGGTTGTTGATTCTGTAATGAATTCTTCGGAGAGAGAACATTATTTATTGTGTCTAAGGTTTTCTCTTCATTTTCTTCTACAGAATTATCTTTATTTTGATTTTTATTGGTTGTATTATTTTCAAGAACTACACTATTATTTTCAAAACCGCCATTATTTAAGTTATTATTTTGAGGTGAACCAGTAAAATGTAAAATTGAAGGGAGAAGCAGCCCCAATAATAAGCATGCAGCAGCCGACCACCAAAGAATTGCTCTCTTTTTCTTTTTAGGTTTGTTTAATTTTTCTTCAATCTGCCCCCATAATTCTGGTGGCGGAACACTCGAAAAGTCTTCCATTGATGAAAAAATATCTTCTATTTTGTGCTTCTTCATGCTGTCTTAAAATTTTTGATACTCAAAATTCGCTTTTGTAAAATATGTTTGGCGCGGTTTAGATTTGATTTTGATGTTCCTTCTGAGATTTTCAGTAATTCGGCTATTTCTTTGTGTTTCATTTTTTCAAAAACATACAAGTTAAAAACCGTTCGATATTGATCTGGCAAATCCCGAATATACTCTAATAATTTTTCTTGTTCCATCGGAATGACGTCTAATTCTTCCTCTTCGACAAAATCGGTATCAGGATCAAAAACATCCAGAAAAAAACTTTCTTTTTTCTTTTTATTTAAAGTTTCGATGAGTTTGTTAATGAAAATCCGTTTCATCCAACCTTCAAAACTTCCTTCAAATTTATATTGGCTTATTTTCTGAAAAACAATCACAAAAGCTTCTTGAAAAACGTCTTTGGCATCGTCTTCATTTTTCATGTATTTCAAACATATTCCATACAAAACAGGAGAGAACAACTGATATATTTTCAGTTGTCCCTCTCTGTCATTTTTCATGCACAGTTTGATATATTTTTCTACGTCGTCTTTCAAGAAATGGTTCAAATTTGATTTTGCAAAAATAGTTTATAATAGTTTACAAAACTATCTTTTAAAAATAGTTCGAGCACCATCTTGATCGTTTGATACAATCGTTAGGTTTTGATTGTCAAGGTTTTCTATTACATAAGTTTTGCCCTCGAACGAAATTAGATCATGTTCTGACTGATCTGAAATACCAATTCCTTTTTCTACTTGATAAACACTATTTCTAATCTCAACATTATTTTTATAAGTAATTACTCTTCCTTCAGAAGTAAAGATGATTTTCTTATTAAATCCAATCGTTTTTGGAGTTGCCACATACGGATTTTCATTTCCGCCGATAGATTTTTCCCAAGTCCAAGTATTTACTATTGATCCCGAAGCCACTTTAGAAGCATCTAAAGAATATACTGTTGTAAAAAGAAAACAGACGATAAATGATATAAAAAGTTTTTTCATAATTGGATTATTTTAAGCTAGTTATTTTATCTTGGATTACTTTTTTGAAAGCTTTAATTGCTGCGCTCTGATCTGCAGTATCTGCATTATCAATATAAACTCTCGTAATAACTGCGTTTTGATTCAATTCAAAATAAACACCGCCTTGAGCAGACTCATTTGGATTACCGTATGTTTTAGTTTGTCCTTTAAGTGCTAGAATTTCTCCGGGAACATCTTTTAACAATAAAGTATATTCACCTTTTTTGATAGTTGGAGTGTATTTGTATTGGCTAAAATCGTATTGTCCAGCTGCAACGTTTAAGAATTTCAAAGTGTTATAATCATTTATTTGGAAGAATTTTTGACAATCTGCACCAGTACATTGATTAGAGTAATTTCCAATAATCATATTGTCAGCACTTTCATTTGATTTAATAAAAATAAATGGTTTTGATGTTTTTGGAATTAAAACGACATCAAACGGATTTGTTGTTGTTTGTGACACGTTTTCTCCTGGAGCAGGCGATTTTTCATAGTAATTAACTATGATTTGGCAATTGTTTTCTATAATAGAAGTGATTTTTAAAGCAAAACCCGTTGTAGACTTAGGACCTGCAAAAACACCAACTAAAAAGTTTTTTGTAAAATCTATATTTGGATCACTGCTAACAGCACAGCTATTGGCGTGTTTCTCAAAAAGAGCGTCCATTTGTTTCTGAGTATTAACTACAGCTACTGCAGCAGTAGGCGGTGGTGTTTTTACATTATAGTTACACAATAAAGGAAATCCTGTAAACTCTACAATTGTATTGTCACCACAATCTGCATATTTAGCGTCATCTCCAAGAGAGCAAGCACTAATTCCAAAGGCTACAAATAAGCCAAACATTAATTTTTTCATGAATCTTTTGTAATAGGTTATATCTTGTAGATAAGCGTTTTGAAAAAAGGTTGCGTTGCTGAATAATTTTTTTTGAAAAAATAAATTGTTGATTTAGTTTGGATTAATTCTTAATTCGTGAAATTTCTATTTTAAAAACTAAGTACTACGTATTATTGCGTACTTTTACGTAAAATAAACTTAGTTATGTTAGATTATCTACCGTTTTTGTTGGGTTTTATAATTGCGTTATTCATCGGAATGTACGTAGGAAAATTGCTTTCTGTGTCTAAAAACCAATCAGAAAAGGCAATTTCTGAAGAAAGATTACAGGCATTAAACAATCAATTGTTAATGCTAAAAGAGCAATTTGAGAATGAAAAAAATAATTTTCAGAAACAATTGCAATTAAATAATACTGAGAAAGAAAACATTAGAACAGAAAAAGACAGTTTAGCAATTCAACTTTCTAAAAAAGAAGTTGATTTTGAAAATTTATGGGAAAGACATAAAGAACAAAAAAACGAAATCAGCGAACTTCAGGAAAAATTCACCAAAGAATTTGAAAATCTAGCGAACAAGATTCTCGAAGAAAAATCGGCAAAGTTTACTGAACAAAACAGCGAGAATATGAAAAATATTCTGTTGCCACTTCAAGATAAAATTCACATTTTCGAACAAAAAGTCGATCAAACTCATAAAGAAAGTATCGATTATCATGCGGCGCTTCGTCAGCAAATTATTGGTTTGAGCGAAATGAACGCTCAAATGAGCAAAGAAACCTTAAATCTAACCAAAGCATTAAAAGGCGATACCAAAATGCAAGGAAATTGGGGTGAATTGGTTTTGGAACGCGTTCTTGAAAAATCGGGTTTAGAAAAAGGAAGAGAATACGAAGTACAGCAAAGTTTTACCAATGCAGAAGGAAATCGCGTTTTTCCAGACGTTGTAATTAATCTACCCGACGGAAAAAAAATGATTGTAGATTCGAAAGTTTCTCTTGTTGCGTATGAAAAATGGGTAAATGAGGAATCTGAATTATTAAAAATAGAATTATTAAAAGAACACGTAATTTCTATAAAAAGACACGTAGAGCAGCTTGGAAGTAAAAATTATCACGATTTATATCAAATAGAAAGTCCAGATTTTGTTCTGCTTTTTATCCCGATGGAACCTGCATTTGCCATTGCTTTAAACGAAGATCCCGCTTTATACACAAAAGCTTTCGATAGAAATATTGTTATTGTCACGCCAAGTACACTTTTAGCAACTTTAAGAACGATTGACAGTATGTGGACGAATCAAAAACAACAGGAAAATGCTTTTGAGATTGCAAGACAAGCGGGCGCATTATACGATAAATTTGAAGGTTTTGTATCAGATTTGGTTCGAATTGGAAATAAAATTAAAGATACCAAATCAGAATACGAAAGCGCCATGAACAAATTGGTTGACGGAAAAGGAAATCTGATTTCGAGCGTGGAAAGATTGAAAAAAATGGGAGCAAAGGCTAAAAAATCGCTTCCAGAAAATATTATTGCAAGAGCCATAAATTCAGATGAAAATGAATTATTGAATTAATAAAGAGAAAAGAAGAAAGACAGCATAGAAAAACAGAATACAACTAATCAAAAAAATACCAAAAACAAAAACATGAGTACAGATTTTAAACCAGTTTCTTCATCAAAAGTTAGCATATCAGAATTAATGCTTCCTTCGCACACTAACTTTAGCGGAAAAATTCACGGAGGATATATTTTGCAATTGCTGGATCAGATTGCATTTGCTTCGGCATCTAAGTTTAGCGGTAATTATTGCGTTACGGCATCAGTAGATACGGTAAATTTTCTAAAACCAATTGAAGTTGGTGAATTAGTAACCATGAAAGCTTCTGTAAATTATGTTGGAAGAAGTTCTATGGTTGTCGGAATTCGTGTTGAAGCAGAAAACATTCAAACAGGTGTAATTAAGCATTGTAATTCGTCTTATTTTACAATGGTTGCCAAAGATAAAGAAGGGAAAAGTGTTCAAGTTCCTGGATTGATTTTATCTAATTTGCAAGAAGTTCGCCGTTTTAGAAAAGCAATTAAACATATCGAAGTTCGAAAAGAAGTTGAAGAACACGAAAAATTAGCGAGTATTAATTCTATCGAAGATTTGGCAAGTTTAGAAAAGTATAATGTGCTACTAGAAATCAGTTAAATTTCTTATATTTATGTGAAACACATTAAAGACTAGAAATTATGATAAAGTTTGGATATACAATATTATACGTTGAAGATGTCGAAGAATCAATTTCATTTTATGAAAACGCTTTTGGTTTTTCGAGAAAATTTGTCTCGCCCGACAATGATTATGGAGAATTAATTACGGGAGAAACAACGCTTTCGTTCGCTTCAAAAAAATTAGCAGCCAGTAATTTAAAAGAAGGTTTTATCGAAAGCAGTTTAGAAGACAAACCTTTTGCAATAGAAATCGGTTTCATTGTAGAAAATGTTCCTGAAGTTTTACAGAAAGCAACTTCTTTTGGTGCAGTTATGGTTTCTGAACCTGTAGAAAAACCTTGGGGACAAGTTGTGGCTTATGTGAGAGATTTAAATGGTTTTTTAATTGAGATTTGCACCGAAGTTAAAGGTTAGTTGGAGAAACATTTCACTCAAAAAATATTCACAAATATTTAGCATTAGTTCCAAAACTTTGCAAGCAAAAATTCCGTAACTTTAAGTATAACAATTGGGTTACGGAATTTTTTCACTGAGTACTGCCGTTCTATTTTTTTTAAATTCATTTAATGAAAATAAATAGAATGACATAATTGTTTAACTGTAGACGATTATGAAAACAACTACCTTTTTACTTTTATTTTTTACCGCTATTTCTGTCCTTGCCCAAGACAAATTTTTTACTAATTCTGGAACTGTAAATTTTGAAGCCTCTGTTCCGTTATTTGAAGAGATAAAAGCTGTAAACAGACAGGTTGCCATTCTTTTGGAACCTAAATCCAGTACTTTTATTTGTACTGTTGCCATCAAAGATTTTCGTTTTAAGCTAGATTTAATGCAAGAGCATTTTAACGAAAATTATATGGAAAGCGATCGCTATCCTAAAGCGGTTTTTAAAGGCAAAATAGAAAAATTTGATTTGAAAGATATCAATGAAACTGAAAGGCCTTATCAAATTAAAGGGAAATTAAATTTAAAAGGAAAATCAAAAGAGATTGTAGTAAATGCTTTAATTAAACGTGTTCCAGAAGGAATTCAGGTAATTTCAGATTTTCCAATTTCTTTTTCCGATTTTAATATTCGTATTCCTGCTTGTATAGCGGCTAAAATCTCTAAAACGGCCAATACCGCATTAACGGGAATTGTGCATAGCGATGAGGTGAGTTTTGCAGTTTTAAAATAACTATTTCAAACAATTTATTAAAGTCTTTTCTAAATCGGTGTCTTGAAATTCAAATCCAGTTTGCTGAATTTTTTCTGAAGAAACTCTTTGTCCAGTCAGAATTACGATGCTCATTTCTCCCAAAAGAATTTTTAAAACAAAAGGAGGAATTTTAGGAAGCCAAATCGAATATCCATAAAGTCTGGCAATGATTTTAGAAAGTCTAGAATTTGTAGTATTGTCTGTAATACAAGCATTATAAGGGCCTTCAAGCTTTGTGTCTTGAAGGCTTTTTACATAAATATGACACAAATCTTCAACATGAATCCAAGGTAGATATTGTTTGCCCGAACCTAAAATGGCACCGAAACCAGATTTAAAAGATGGAGTCACTTTTTTTAAGAAACCTTCATCTTTACCTAAGACAATCCCTGTTCTTATTTTAACGGTTCGAATATTCAAAGAGCCAATTTTGTCGGCTGCGCTTTCCCATTTCTGGCAAACTGTTCCTAAAAAATCATTTGAAGGAGGCGTTTCTTCTTTGCAGATTTTATGACTGGTGAAAGCGCCGTAAATTCCAACTGCCGATGCAGAAACAAAAGCTTCGAGTTTTTTATTGTGTTTTTCTAAAACTGAAAAAATTAAATCGACTGGTTTCGTGCGGCTTTCTAGAATTGCTTTTTTTCTTTTATTCGTCCATCGTTTGTCTACAATTCCTTCGCCGGCGAGATGAATGATATAATCGGCATTTAAAATGGCATTTTCGTCAATATAATTCTTTTTTAAATCCCATTTATAATAGGTAATTCTTGGAGTGTCTTCTTTGTCAGAACGACTCAAAACCGATACAGAAAATCCAGCTTCAATTAAAACATCAGTTAAATGTTTTCCAATGAAGCCGCTTCCTCCAGTTAATAGAACGTTTTGAGACATAATAGTTTATAATATATTTAACAGTGTATCTGGTTTGGTTATGAGTAAAGGTACTCAAACAATGTTTACCTTTATACCAAATTCTAAATTTTAATAAAATGACGACTAAAAAAAAGGTAATTACCAAAGATGATATCGTTTCAAAATATATGGATGAGGTTTTAGAAAAAGGTCAAAAACCAAAATCAGTTTATCATTTTGCCAAAGAAAATGATTTTACTGAAGCTGAGTTTTACGCTTTTTTTGGAACATTAGAAGGTTTAGAAAAAGAAATATTCCGACTGTTTTTTGAAAACACAGTCAATCTTCTTCACAAAAATGAAGAATATCAGGGATATGATATGAAAAATAAAATGCTGAGTTTTTATTTTACTTTCTTCGAAATTTTAACAGCGAACAGAAGTTATGTTTTACAAACACTAAAAATCGATAGAAATCCGCTTAAAAACTTGGTGCAGTTAACTACGCTTAGAAATAGTTTTAAAGAATATGTTGCTGAAATCCTGACAGATGATTACAGATTAGAACAAGAAAGATTTCAAAAATTTCAAGAAAAAGCCATTCAAGAATCGTCTTGGTTGCAGTTAATGCTTACGATTAAATTCTGGATGGAAGATGAATCTGCAGCTTTTGAGAAAACAGACATTTTCATCGAAAAATCGGTTAACGCTTCATTTGAATTGATGAATGTAGCGCCAATGAATCATTTAATAGATTTTGGAAAATTTCTATTTAAAGAAAAAATACACAGCAGATAATGAAAACAATCGATTATATTCCGACTTCAAAAATAGAAAGAGCAGGAAAATTGGTTCAAACTGGAGCAAAAATTGGCGTAAATTACATAAAACATTATGCTGAGAAAGTTGTAAATCCAGACTTGAGCCGTGATAAATTGAACGAAAATAATGCAGAAGATATTTACGACGGTCTAAAAAGTTTAAAAGGAAGCGCACTAAAAGTAGCGCAAATGCTGAGTATGGACAAGAATTTTCTTCCGCAGGCTTATGTTGAAAAATTTTCACTTTCGCAGTTTTCTGTTCCGCCGCTTTCGGCTCCTTTGGTTTTAAAAACATTCAAAACTAATTTTGGTAAAACGCCTTATGAAATTTTTGATGAATTTAATCCGAATTCGGTAAATGCGGCGAGTATTGGTCAGGTTCATTTGGCTAAGAAAAATGACAAAAAACTGGCTGTTAAAATTCAATATCCTGGTGTTTCCAATAGTATTTCTTCAGATTTAGCTTTGGTAAAACCAATTGCGATTAGAATGTTTAATCTTCAAGGAAAAGATTCTGATAAATATTTTAAAGAAGTTGAAGACAAACTAATTGAAGAAACAAATTATTTGTTAGAATTAAAACAAAGCCAAGAAGTTGTCGACGCTTGCAGTAAAATTGAAAATATAACTTTTCCGAATTACTATCCAGAATTTTCATCAGAGAAAATCATTACAATGGATTGGATGACGGGAATTCATCTTTCTGAGTTTACCGCTAAAAATACAGATCAAGAAGTTGGCGATAAAATAGGACAGGCACTTTGGGATTTTTATATGTATCAAATTCATGTTTTGCGAAAAGTACACGCTGATCCGCATCCTGGAAATTTTTTGGTTGATGATCAAAATCAATTAGTTGCTTTAGATTTTGGTTGTATGAAACAAATTCCTGAAGAATTTTATAGACCTTATTTTGAATTGATTAATAAAAATGTAATTACCGACGCAAAACTTTTCAATGATAAATTATTCGAATTAGAAATTCTTCGTCCAGACGATACGCCAGCAGAAATTGAATATTTTACCGAAATGTTTCATCAATTATTATCGCTTTTTACGAAACCTTTCCAAAATGAAACTTTCGATTTTGCCGATGAAGAATTCTTTAACGCAATTGCAGAATTAGGTAAACGTTTCTCAGCAGATACAAACTTGAAAAAAATGAACGGAAATCGCGGTTCTAAGCATTTTATTTACATGAATCGTACTTTCTTCGGACTTTATAATTTAATGTTCGATTTGAAAGCTAAAATTGTTGTAGATAATTATTTGAAGTATTAAGTTTTTTTGTTTCAGGTTTTAGGTTTCAAGTTGATGAACTTTATGTATAGAACTTTGTCAAAGTTTTAAAATTTGACAAAGTTTTTTTGTTGTCTAGTTTGTTATCTTAAGAGAAGTCGAAGAATTGCATATCAATAGAGTATGTCATTTCGACGAAGGAGAAATCTCCGTAAGTAGCTCGACACAGATTAAGAAATGCTTTATGGAGTTACTTGCGGAGATCCCTCGTTCCTCGGGATGACAAGATTGCGCATAAATTTTGGAATTCATTTGATTATTCCCGCCTTATAAGTCGAAATCGCTCGATCTCTCGCAAAAGCATGATCTACCATTGGTTCATTATATCCAAAATCAAATTCCGGAATCCATTTACGGATGTATTCTCCTTTTTCATCAAATTTCTTTTGCTGAATTTCTGGATTAAAAACTCTGAAATAAGGTGCTGCGTCACAACCAGTTCCTGCTGCCCATTGCCAGTTTCCAACGTTAGAAGCCAATTCAAAATCTAATAATTTTTCGGCAAAATACGCTTCGCCCCATTGCCAGTTAATTAGTAAATGTTTACATAAAAAACTTGCAACGACCATGCGAACACGATTGTGCATATAACCAGTTTCATTTAGTTGACGCATTCCAGCATCAACCATCGGATATCCAGTTGTTCCAGAACACCAACGTTTAAAATCTTCCTCGTTATTTCGCCATTGAATTCCATCATAATTCGATTTAAAGTTATGATTGACACAATTCGGAAAACTGAATAAAATCTGAATAAAGAATTCTCTCCAAATCAATTCGCTTAAAAAAGTTTGATTTTTCCTGTTTGCCCAATTCACTAATTTTCGAATGCTGACTGTTCCAAAACGCAAATGTGGCGAAAGATAAGACGTGCTGTCTAAAGCAGGGAAGTCTCTTGTTTCTTTATAATTGGCAATTTGCGTTAAATTATGTGGCTGAACTTTAATCAAACTTCTATCAAAACCGATTTCAGATAAATCAGGAAATTTGAAATTATTTTTTGCAAAATTAGATTGAAACGGAACTGAATCATGTTCTTGTGCTGAGCTTGAAAAACGATATTTTTCTAACCATTTATTTTTATAAGGCGTGTAAACCGTATATGGAAGTCCGTCTGCTTTTGTAATTTCTTTTTCTTCGAAGATTACATGATCTTTATATGAAAAAGATTCGATGTTATTTTCTTTTAATAAAGTCGAAATTGTTGTGTCGCGTTTTAAGGCAAAAGGCTCGTAATCTTTATTAAAGAATACATTTTGAATGTCAAATTCGTCAATAAGCGATTTCCAAACTTCTTTTGTTTTTCCTTTTTTTATTAAGATTGAAGAATCAAATTTCTTTAATTCTGAATTTATTTTTTCAAGCGAATCGTAAATAAAAGTTACTCTTGCATCATTTTTAGGAAGATGTTCCAAAATATCTTCATCAAAAATAAATAATGGAATTACAGGAAAATCAGATTGCAAGGCATGAAATAATCCAGTATTGTCTTCTAATCGCAAATCACGCCTAAACCAGAAAAGGGAAACTTTTTGTTTTGTCATTGTTAATGGTAATTTTTTTGCCACAGATTAAAGCATTAAAAAGATTCTAATCTGTTTGAATCTGGAGCTTATTTTTTAGAATTAAATAATTCTTCAATTTTATTGTATCGGTAGTCAAAAATGCTTTTAAGTTTATTCTTTACGACCAAGCTGTTCATGATTCTGCCTAAAATTCCGAATGGAAGGGCGTAATGAACAATATCTGTCATTTTGGTTCCGCCATCTTCAGTGCGCTCAAAGAAATGTTTATGATGCCATAATTTATAAGGTCCAAATTGCTGAATATCTACAAAATACTCATTTTCTTGGCAGGCGGTAATTTCGGTAACCCACGAAACTTTTATTCCAAATAGCGGTTTTAAAGTATACGTAATAATCTGTCCTTGATACATTCGTTTATTGTCGTAATCCTGAATTTCGAAATTCATATTATCAAGCGTAATGGTTTGTAGATTTTTTGGACTAGAAAAAAAGTCCCAACAATCTTCTACACTTGCATTAATATGTTGTATGGTTACTATTTTATATAATTTCATCTTTGTAAAGTCAATTGTTTTTAGACGATAAACACAAATTGTTTTTACATCTTATAATATTTAAAAGGAACGAACAGCATTCCGAAACATTCTCCTTTTTCTTTCTGCAAATGTTTATGGTGTATTTTATGCGCTTTTCTGAGTCCGATGAGGTATTTGTTTTTGGTGTTTTTAAACCATTTAAAACGCTGATGAATCAATACGTCGTGAATTAGGAAATAACAAATACCGTAAAGTGTAATTCCGCAGGCTATAAAAAACAAGTAATTAAATCCGCCTTGAACGCCAAAATAAAATAGGATAATACTCGGAGTGGCAAAAATGACAAAAAAAATGTCGTTTCGCTCAAATGTATTTTCGTATTTCGGCTGATGATGGTCGGCGTGAAAATACCACATAAATCCGTGCATAACGTATTTGTGCGTCAGCCACGTAACACATTCCATAAAAAGAAAAACGCCTAAAAAGATTAAAAAAGAAATCATTTTATATATGTTGAATTATTAAAAATATTATTTAATTGTTTGTGAGTTTAGCTTTAGATTATAAAAGATTGACTCAAATGAGTTTGTTTTGTCATTTCGACCGAAGGAAGAAATCACACACGTAACTCCACAATTTGAATAACCAATCTTTGGCGATTTGCTAGTGTGATTTCTTCCTTCGGTCGAAATGACAAACTATACGTTGATTTTACACCAACTTCAATTTATAAGTAACAAAAGATTGCGCCAAAAGTCCCGCTTTTGTATAATTAGAAACCCGAATTCTCGAATTTCCAATTTCATAATACGGTGTGTTTTTTAATTTTTTGAGTAATTTTCTATAATAAACATAAGCCGTATAAACGCCAAATTTTGCTTCGATTGGTAATTTTACAATTCCTTGATATGCAATTCGGAAATCTTCTTCGATTTCTTTTATGATTTGAGTTTTAGAATCTTCGTTGAAATTATTCAAATTAATTCCAGGAAAATAAGTTCGGTTTAAGATCGTATTGTCATCTTTTAAATCTCTAAGAAAATTTACCTTCTGAAAAGCAGAACCCAAACGCATGGCTTCGTTTTTCAATTGTTCGTATTTATGTTCTTTTCCAGAAACAAAAACTTTCAAACACATTAATCCGACAACATCAGCAGAACCGTAGATATAATCAATGTATTCTGTTTGCGTTTGATAATTTGATTTTATGAGATCCATTTTCATACTTTTTAAAAATGCCTGAATAAGATCATCTGTTATATTGTATTCTTTTACAGTATGCTGGAAAGAATTTAAAATCGGATTTAAGCTAATGCCCAATTCCATTGCTTTATAATATTCTTTTTCAAAATCTTCAATTAAGTATTCTTTTTCATAATCATGAAAAGAATCTACAATTTCATCTGCAAAACGAACAAATCCGTAAATGCTGTAAATAGCATCACGAATACTCGGCGAAAGCATTTTTACAGCAAGAGAAAAAGAAGTGCTATAGCTTTTAGTTACTAATTTGCTGCAATTGAAAGAAACGGCGTCGAATAGTGATTTCATTTTTTAAGATCTTAAAGATTTTTGAATTAATTCAGCTGCTAGTTTTCCTGAAATTAAAGCAGGCGGAACACCTGGTCCAGGAACCGTTAATTGTCCTGTAAAATACAGATTCTTGACTTTTTTGCTTTTTAATTTTGGTCTTAAAAAAGCCGTTTGCATTAATGTATTCGCCATTCCGTAAGCATTTCCTTTGTAGGCGTTATAGTCTTTCACAAAATCATTTTTACAGAATGCTCTCTTAAAGATAATGTTATTTTTTATTTTTTGTTGCGTAAGTTGCTCAAAACGAGTAATTATCTTTTCGAAATATTCTTCTCGTATTGTTTCGTTATCTTCAATTCCAGGCGCAAGCGGAATTAAGAAAAATCCAGATTCCATTCCGTCTGGAGCAGCAGTTTTATCTGTTTTCGATGGAAAATTGGCATAAAATAAAGGAGCTTCAGGCCATTTTGGATTATCGTAAATGTCAACAGCATGCTGATTAAAATCGACATCAAAAAACAAAGCGTGATGCGAAACATTTTCTATTTTTTTATCAAAACCAACAAAAAATAGGAGAGAAGATGGAGCAAAAATTCTGCTTTCCCAATATTTTTCTCCGTACATTCTGTGTTCTTTTTCGAGTAAAGTTTCAGAATGCTGATAATCGGCACCACTTAAAACAATGTCAGCTTTAATAATTTCGCCGTTTATAATAATTCCTTTTGCAGTTTTGTTTTCAACGATTATTTTTTCAATAGGTGAATTGGTTTTGATTGTAACACCAAGTTCTATTGCTAATTTTTCCATTCCGCGAACAACATCAAACATTCCTGTTTTAGGATGCCACGTTCCTAAACCAAAATCGGCATAATTCATAAAATTATAAAAAGAAGGAGTTTTGGTAGGTTTTGCTCCTAGAAATAAAACGGGGAATTCTAAAATCTGAATTAAACGTTCATTTTTGAAATTCTTGCGTATATCAGAACTAACATTGCTAAAAAATTGATTGAGTTTTAACGCTGTTTCTTTTGTAATTAATTCAAGCGGAGAAATTCCAGGACGATACACCAAATCTTTAATCGCAATTTCATAATTGCTTTTGGCTTGATCGATAAAGTTTTGAAGTTTTTGACCGCTTCCTTTTTCGATGGTTTCAAATGTGTATTTTATTTCTTCCAGATTATCGTAAATGCTAATAAAATCATTTATTCCAAAGTAAACCCGATAAGCAGGGTTTAATTTTATAAGCTCATAATAATCAGAAGGTTTTTTGTTGAAGTCCTGAAAAAAACGTTCGAAAACATCTGGCATCCAGTACCAGCTTGGCCCCATGTCAAAAGTAAAACCGTCTTTTTTGAATTGTCTTGCACGGCCTCCGATTGTTGGATTTTTTTCGTAGATAGTAACATCGTTTCCTTGTTTGGCAAGGTAACACGCGGCCGCTAAAGAAGAGAAGCCAGAACCTATTATTTGGATAGTTTTTCTCATTTGTTTAACAAATATAAGAAAAACTTAAACAAAATAAAATTAGATCATGTTAATAGTTTCTTCCATCGAATCGAAAATTCGGATTCTTTCGTTTAGAGCTTTTGGGTCGATGTGTTCAACCATTTGTCCCATAAGCCAGATTTCATTGTTTTTTTGCAATAATTTCTGTCCCATCGATTTTACATATTGATTGATTACGCTTCTGTCTGGCTGAATTGTCATGAAAGAAACGAATGTGATGTTTTCAAAATGTCTAGTTAAATCCTGTAAATTTTCAATTGGCATACTTTCTCCCAAATAAATGGTTTTATATCCTTTGTCCAGAATTTCGTATTGCAGATACAATAATCCAATTTGATGAATTTCGTTTAACGGAAGTGATAATACAAAAATGCGATCTGTTTTAGTTGGTTTTCTAATTTGAAGAGCTTCCGTATAAATCAGGATTTTTTGTTTAATCAAATGGCTCATAAAATGCTCATTTGCTGGCGTAATTGTTTCTGATTGCCATAATAATCCTAATTCTTTTAAAAGTGGTAAAAAATGTTCTTTAAAAACTTCTTTAAAAGTTTTCTCAGAAATAAGCCAGTCAAAAGTGTTGAAGAATAATTCTTGGTCAAAATTCATCATCGCCATTTTAAAAGAAGTGATGGCGTAGTTTTGCGAATTTTTTTTAGAAATTATTTCACGTACTAATAGCGGTATTTTTTCTTCTGGATAAGTAGCTATTTTAGAAATTTTATATCCATATTCATGCAACAATGTAATATTTAAAAGTTTTTGTAGATTCTGAAGATTATAGAATCGGATATTAGTATCAGTACGCATCGGCTCAAGAACATTATATCTCTTTTCCCAGATGCGAATGGTATGTGCTTTAATTCCAGATAAGTTCTCCAGATCTTTAATACTGAAAACAGTTTTAATATTGTTTATCATTTTTTGCAATTAAGGTCAACAAATGTAAAACAAAATCTGAGATGTAACCTTAAAACTACATTAAAAAGATAGAGATTTAGTGGTTTTGGTATTTAAAATATATTTTTAAGATAAAAAAAGTATATATTTTTTTAGGAAAATTATTACTTTGATAAAAATATTAAACAGTCTGTAAGAATTAAATTTATACAGACTGTTTAATATTTTTAATTAATAGAAACTATTTGCAAAAAGTAGCTTTGTTTTTAATAGCGCTTTGACTTCCTAATTCTATTGCTTTTGTAAAATCTTTGCAGGCATTTTTTTTGTCGCCGTTGTCATTATATGCTAAACCTCTTAAATTGTAAGCGATATAATCTTTCGGATTTAAGCCTAAAGATGCTGTGCAATCTTCAATCGCTCCTTGATAGTTTTTCAGTTTGTAATAAACATTGGCTCTGCCGGTAAAAGCATCAGAATTCATGTTATCCAATTCGATGGTTTTGCTAAAATCGGCTTGAGCTCCTTTTAAGTCGTTTAGTTTGTATTTGGCAACGCCACGATTTTGGTAAGCTTCGACAAATTTAGAATTCATACTGATAGCTTTGGTATAATCGGCTATAGCGCCTTTGGTGTTTCCAGCTTCAGCTTTTTTCATGGCTCTATCAAAATAGCCTGTTGCAGATTGTGCCCAGATAGAACACGTAAGCATCATTAGAGATGCCAGTAGTAGGTTTTTCATAAACTAATTTGGGATTAGTGATTAATTATTTCCAAACGAATTTAAGAAAGTTTTGTTTTGTAAGAGAATTTCTTTTTTAAATAATGGTTAGTAAATTAAAATGCTATATTTATTTTAAAAAAAAAACAGATCAGAATTTTAAATTAAATATTTTATGAAATATAAAATGGAATTTGACAGAAAGGTTTTTGTAATTGAAATGTTTCTCTTGATGATGTCAATTATCATGTTTGCTTCATGTAATAAAGATGAAAAAAAGGAAAATCAAAATGAAACCGAAAAATCTGCTGTTAGCTTTTTTCAACCCGCTGATATTGGTGCATTTGGTTCCAAAACAAGATTGATTCTTTATGCTAATTTTGATGAATGTGGAGAGTGGGGTGGTCATAAAGAAAGTTTTGAAATATTTGCAAAAGAAGACAAAGAATTCTATGCCAAGTATAAAAGAACAAAAGTGGATTGTGATAAAGTTGGAGCATTATATGGGAAGCCTGAATTTCAGCAACCTTATGTAAATAAAGAGATAAAATTAGCGGCTAAACAAAAGATAGCAATCAATAATTATTTAGAAGAGCTTATTAGAAGTAAAATCAAAGAAAATTTTGCTGGTAATGCGGGGCAAAACTTCGGGGCAATCAAGACGGATTCAACGCTGATAATTGATGTTTATGATGGTGACAAAGTAAATATTCAAAACTACAATAATTTACTTAAAGCATTTAATTTAGAAATTGTAAAATACGAATATCGATAAAGGTTTTTTTTTTAATGGGATTTGGTTGTCGCTAAATAAAAAAAGGTCAAGTAAAAAATTACCTGACCTTTTGTGACCCGACTGGGGCTCGAACCCAGGACCCCATCATTAAAAGTGATGTGCTCTACCGACTGAGCTATCGAGTCTTCATTTCTTCAATGAGGGTGCAAATATAAGTACTTTATTTAGCTTGTAGCCTCTTTTTTCAAATGATTTTTGCAATAAATTGAAATAAAAATGATAAAGGTCTATATCACAACGTGATAAGTGTTTTTGTTTTTGTGCGAAAAATCCAAGGTAAGTACTGGAAGATTTAGAATTTAAAGAATACTATCCAATAAATGCCTCCATTTTTGATCAATTGTGAAAGAAAATGCTTGAAGTTCGAGAGGTAAAGAAATTTTTAAACATTAAAAAAAAGCCTGCAAAATATACACTTTGCAAGCTTTTAAATTTTATAGTGACCATGGAGGGATTTGAACCCTCACGCCCTTGCGAGCACCACCCCCTCAAGATGGCGAGTCTACCGTTTCTCCACATGGCCGAAAATAAAAAAAGGTCAAGTAATTAAATTACTCGACCTTTTTGTGACCCGACTGGGGCTCGAACCCAGGACCCCATCATTAAAAGTGATGTGCTCTACCGACTGAGCTATCGAGTCATTGCTTTCAAGAAATTTAATTTGTTAATCACAAAATTTGTGACCCGACTGGGGCTCGAACCCAGGACCCCATCATTAAAAGTGATGTGCTCTACCGACTGAGCTATCGAGTCATTTAATTTCTTGAATGCGGGTGCAAATATAAGGAGTTTTTTTTGAAGTTTCCAAGCAATTTTATCATAAATTTGTCTTTTTTTTGGAAAAATCTCCAATTGCTTAGTTTATAAGGTTTTATTAATATGAGAAAAATTGTCTTGTTAGGTTATATGGGTTGCGGAAAGTCTACAATCGCCCAAAATTTGTCAAAAATTACCAAAATTCCGTTTTTAGATTTGGATCATTGCATCGAAAAAAGAGCAAATTTATCTATAAATGAGATTTTTTCTCAACATGGCGAGGTGTATTTTAGAAAATTAGAACATGAAATGTTTGTAGAATTACTAAACTCTCCAGAAAATATAATTATCGGATTGGGCGGAGGAACTCCATGTTATGCTAATAATCACGAATTGCTAAAAGGCGATAATGTTGCTTCTATATATTTAAAAGCATCTATTGATACTTTATATAGTAGATTAGTCTACAATAAAAGTAAACGTCCTTTAATTGCTAATATGAACGAAGGAGAAATGAGAGAATTTATCGCGAAACATTTATTCGACAGAAGTTTTTATTACAATCAAGCACAATATAAAGTTGTGGTGGATGATAAATCTGTCGAAGAAACGGTTCAGGATATTTTGAAGATTTTAGCTTAAAGAAGCGTAATCACCATTTTCGGAATTAAAAACAACTTGGACGTGCTCTAATAATGATGTTGAAAGAGAAATTCCTTTAAAATCTGCTTTTACAGGATATTTTTTGTGATTTCTGTCAACAAGTACTGCTGTTTTGAATTTCTTAAGCGGAACATCTAAGAAATGACGAACAGCATAGATTAATGTTGTGCCTGAGTTTAAAACATCATCAACCAAAACTAATCCTTTGTTTTTGTATTCTTCTGGGCTTAATGAAGTCTGTATTGCTTCTTGCGGATTTTGTTTGTTTACTGTGACTTCGCAAATAGAAACTTTTAAAGTTGATATACCGCTTAGTGCTGAAGCAATTTTTTCGGCAAAAACAAATCCATTAGAAGCGATTCCTGCAATAACAACTTCTTCTTCTTCAACAAAAGTCTCGTAGATTTGATAAGCAATACGCTTTATTTTATGTTCGATTTCTTGATGGGTAAGGATGATATTGCTGCTCATAATGTAATTTTTTTGCTAATGTACAAATTTAGATATTTAGACTTTTTAGAATAATAGATTTTTAAAATTTAGATTTCGTTTTCTTCGTCTTCATCAAAAATTTCATTTCCATATTCATCAATATCTCTTCTGTCTTTCTTCGTTGGGCGACCAGTTCCACTTTTGCGGTAATGTTCTTTAGATAGTTTTAATAATTCTAAATGTGCGTATGCTTCTGGCGGAGTTTCGTTTTTACGGTAAATGTCTACCAGTTTTGCGCCAACACGGCTTTCTGGAATATCTAAAACTGTAATTATCTGCGTAATTTGATCTTTTCTAAAAGTAATTCTGTCTGTAGGGAAAACTTCTTTTGACGGTTTTGCAATCTGCCCATTTACAGTGATGTGATTCTTTTTACAAGCTTCTGTAACCATGTTTCTGGTCTTGTAATATCGAACGCACCATAAGTATTTATCGATTCTCATAATTTTTCTAAAATAGAAGTTAAATTCTTTACAAAAATAAATCAATATTGTATCTTGCGCACCTAAAAAAAAGATAATAATGAATAAATTTAAATATTATTTTGTTTTATTACTTGCTGGTATTGCAATTATTTCTTGTAGTAAAAAGGATGATGACGATGCAGTGGTAACTCCATTGAGAGACTATCAAGAGCAGTTTAACGCAGATAATGATTCAATTGTAAAATTTTTGAAAACTAATTATATTGAGAATGTTACAGCTGATTTTGATATTAAGATATCAAAAATTCCTGTTGGTGGCACACAAACTTCTATTTGGGATCAGCAAACTTACAAATTATTGAGCAGAGATATTTATAGTGATGCTATTACTTATAAGGTTTATTATTTAGTTTTAAGAGAAGGTTCTGGTCAATCTCCTACTAATACGGATAAGATTTCTACTGCTTACAGTTGTTATCTTCTAGATGGTACACTTTCGGACTCATCTTACGGAGCTCCATTTACTGCTAATTTATTTCCATACGCAAATTCAAATACGGTAATTCAGGGCTGGTCAGAGATTTTTCCAAAATTTAAAACCGGGATTTCTTCACCGGCAGATGAATTTGGTGTGATCACTTATAAGGATTATGGCGCTGGAGTAATGTTTTTGCCTTCTGGAATGGCATATTATACAGGTAAAGGTAGTATTCCTGCATACACTCCAATATATTTTACTTTTAAATTGTTTGATCTGCAGAGAATGGATAATGAGTATAATGTAGGTAGTAATGGAGCCGTATTTGTTGGTGATGGTATTCCAGATTATTTGGAAGATATTAATGGAGATGGTTATTTGTATGACTTTAGAAACACAACTAAATATCCAAATCCGCCAAAAGAATTGATTGATGATACAGACGGTGATGGTATTGCTGATTTTGTAGACTTTGATGACGATGGAGATGGTTTTGCAACTAGATATGAAGTTACAAAACCAGCAGGAGCTCCAGTGACAGGTATCAGCTTGTATTATCCTTGGGATCCAATTGGCGATAATCCAGCAACTCCAAATATAGATGAAACTGAAATTTGGGGTGTGCCTAGAAGGCCAACAGGTGAGCTTACAGATCCTACAAAGCCTGAATCAATAAGTAATCCTCGTAAATTTATTCCTGAAGATTATACAGCGGCAGGAAGAAAAAGAATTCACTTGGATAATACTTATCCTTATCAAAAGAACTAGATATTTTTATATAATGGAAAACCTCGAAATCAACTTCGAGGTTTTTTTATGTCTGATATTTTTATTTACAATCAGAATTTAGATTTTAGCGCAAATAAAAAACCTCGAAAATTGCTTTTCGAGGTTTTTCTATAAGTAGGAAAGTGTAAAAATTATTTTCTTTTGATAACTCTTTCTACAGCTTCAACAATTGCTTGATTGTTCAATTTGTATTTTTCCATTAATTGCTCAGGAGTTCCAGATTCACCAAAACTATCTTGTACTGCTACAAATTCTTGTGGAGTTGGATTGTTTAAAGCTAATACACCAGAAACGCTTTCTCCAAGACCTCCAAGGTAGTTGTGCTCTTCTGCAGTAACTACACATCTTGTTTTAGCAACCGATTTAAGAATAGCTTCTTCGTCAAGAGGTTTAATTGTGTGAATGTTGATTACTTCAGCAGAAATTCCTTTTGCTTCTAAAGCTTCAGCAGCGATAAGAGCTTCCCAAACTAAGTGACCAGTAGCAACGATAGTAACATCTGTTCCTTCGTTTAATAAAATTGCTTTTCCAATTACGAATGGCTCGTCAGCAGGAGTAAAGTTAGGTACAACTGGACGTCCGAAACGTAAATAAGCTGGACCGTGATGATCTGCTAATGCCAAAGTTGCAGCTTTAGTCTGATTGTAATCGCAAGTATTGATTACAGTCATTCCTGGTAACATTTTCATTAATCCGATGTCTTCTAAGATTTGGTGAGTTGCACCATCTTCTCCTAAAGTTAAACCAGCGTGAGAAGCACAGATTTTTACATTTTTATCTGAGTAAGCAACAGACTGACGGATTTGATCGTAAACTCTTCCTGTAGAGAAGTTAGCGAAAGTTCCTGTAAAAGGAATTTTTCCTCCAATTGTTAAACCTGCAGCGATTCCGATCATGTTAGCTTCCGCAATTCCGATTTGGAAAAAACGCTCTGGGTGATTTTTCTTGAAATCATCAAATTTTAATGAACCAATTAAATCCGCGCATAATGCTACAACATTTTCATTTTTTTGACCTAGTTCAGTCATTCCCGCTCCAAAACCAGAACGAGTATCTTTACTTCCTGTATTTTCGTATTTTTTCATTTTATTTTTTGCTATATGCAATAGGCTGTAGGCAATAGGCTTAAAGCTTAATGCTTACTGCTTAAAGCTTTTTAATAATCGGCTAAAGTTGAAACGTTTTGAGCTAAAGCAGCTGCCAACTGATCATTGTTTGGCGCTTTACCGTGCCAAGCATGTGTGTGCATCATAAAGTCTACTCCGTTACCCATTTCTGTATGTAATAAAATACAAACTGGTTTTCCTTTTCCTGTTCTAGATTTAGCATCATTTAAGCCTGCAAGAATTGCGTCTATGTCGTTTCCTTTTTCGATATCAATAACATCCCAGCCAAAAGCTTCAAATTTAGCACGGATACTTCCCATTGGTAAAACTTCGTCAGTTGTTCCGTCAATTTGTTTTCCGTTAAGGTCAATTGTTGAAATAATATTGTCTACTTTTTTAGCAGATGCGTACATAATTGCTTCCCAGTTCTGACCTTCTTGCAATTCTCCGTCACCGTGTAAAGTGTAGATTAAGTGATTATCACCGTTTAATTTTTTAGCTTGCGCTGCTCCAAGAGCTACAGATAAACCTTGTCCTAATGAACCAGAGGCAATACGAACTCCAGGTAAACCTTCGTGAGTTGTTGGGTGTCCTTGTAAACGAGAATTTAATAATCTAAAAGTAGCCAATTCTGAAACTGGAAAATAACCGCTTCTTGCTAAAACGCTATAGAATACAGGTGAAATGTGTCCGTTTGAAAGGAAGAATAAATCTTCTCCAATTCCGTCCATATCAAAACCTTCTTTGCGGTCCATAATATTTTGATATAGTGTTACCAAAAATTCAGTACAACCTAATGAACCACCTGGGTGTCCAGAGTTTACAGCATGTACCATTCTAAGAATATCTCTTCTTACTTGGATCGTTAAATCGCTTAATTGTTGTGTGTTAGGCTTCATTTTATATGTAAAAGTTTAAACTGAAGCAAAAGTAAAGGTTATTTTGCGGGGAGACAAATCATTTTTCGCTTTAGTTTGCTTCAATTGTTAAATTATTCACTCTTTTTTTTGTAGAAATGAGAAAAATAAATTGAATTGAGTCTTTTTTAAAAAAAAGTGATTTAGTGGAGAAATAAAAAAGTCCTTCATAAAAAGGACTTATAATTTAGCTGTAGAAATGACTGCATTTTAATTGGTGTCACTTTCGCTATAAAAATTGTTTTCTTCGTCTTCAGATCCGATATCTTCTTGATCGTCGTCTAATTCTGAACCTGGAACATCTAAATCATTTCCAATTTTATCACTGTTTTGTTTCCATTCGTGATTATCGTCTTGATTGATGATTCTCTCGCCAGAAATGCCTTCTGGATCAATATCTTCTAATTTATCTTCTTGATTGTAAATATCTTCGTTTGCTGGATAATCCATGTTTTCAAGATTTCTTTCAATTTGGTCGTCCTTAATTTGATCTAATTTTTCTTCTGCATTTATCATGATTTCTATAATTTTAATTGTGAAAATGTTTTCATTTTGATTTATCTAAAATTACAAAATATCATATTGCATTATGTTACACTTTGTTAGCCTGATCTTGTAGTTTTTACATTTGATTTTAAATAATAAATTCAATTTCGAAATATAACATCAGAAATCGAAAATTAAATATTAAGAAAACATTAGCTAATTTTCTAATTGACAAATTTTCTAATTAATAAAATTTCCCTGAAATTAAACTATCTTTGCCGACTGAAAAAAGAAACAAATGAAGTTCGATTTATTACAAAAAGATCCGCAATCTAAAGCAAGAGCGGGAAGTATAACTACTGATCACGGCGTAATTGAAACGCCAATTTTTATGCCGGTTGGGACGGTTGCTTCTGTAAAAGGAGTGCATCAGCGTGAGCTTAAAGAAGAGATTAATCCAGATATTATTCTTGGGAATACTTACCATTTATATTTACGTCCGCAAACAGAAATTCTTGAAAAAGCTGGAGGATTGCATAAATTCATGAATTGGGATCGTAATATTTTGACTGATTCTGGAGGATACCAAGTTTATTCTCTTTCTTCAAACAGAAAAATTAAAGAAGAAGGTGTAAAGTTCAAATCTCATATTGATGGTTCTTACCACTTTTTCACACCAGAAAATGTAATGGAAATTCAGCGTACCATTGGAGCTGATATTATTATGGCTTTTGATGAGTGCACGCCTTATCCTTGCGATTATAGATATGCACAACGTTCCATGCACATGACTCATCGTTGGTTAGACCGTTGTATTAATCACTTAGAAAAAGTTCCTTATAAATATGGTTATGAGCAGACTTTTTTCCCGATTGTTCAAGGAAGTACTTATAAAGATCTGCGTCGCCAGTCGGCTGAATATATAGCGAATGCTGGACAGCAAGGAAATGCAATTGGTGGACTTTCTGTTGGAGAACCAGCTGAAGAAATGTACGCAATGACTGAAGTTGTTTGCGAAATTCTTCCAGAAGATAAACCTCGTTATTTAATGGGCGTCGGAACTCCAATTAATATTTTAGAAAATATTGCGTTAGGAATTGATATGTTCGACTGCGTTATGCCAACTCGTAATGCAAGAAACGGAATGTTATTTACAGCAAACGGAACTATTAATATAAAGAATAAAAAGTGGGAAGCTGATTTTTCTCCAATTGATGAAATGGCGCATACTTTTGTCGATACTGAATATTCTAAAGCATATTTGCGTCACTTATTTGCGGCTAATGAATATTTGGGAAAACAAATTGCAACAATTCATAATCTTGGATTCTATATGTGGTTGGTTCGTGAAGCAAGAAAACATATCTTAGCTGGAGATTTTAGACCATGGAAAGAAATGATGGTTAAAAATATGAGTCAAAGACTATAAAAAATTTCAAGTTTTTTTAGTTTCAAGTTTCGAGTTGCTCAGCGTAACCTGAAACTTGAAACGTGAAACGTGAAGCTTTTAAAACTTGAAACAAAAAAACTATATGCTTTCAATAATAGATAAATACATCTTAAAAAGATATCTCGGAACTTTTTCTGTGATGTTGCTTTTATTTGCACCAATCGGGATTGTTATTGATGTTTCCGAAAAAGTAAATAAAATGCTCGAAAACAAGATTCCGTTTGGAGATATTGCGTTCTATTATTACAATTTTACGATCTATTTTATCAATTCACTTTTTCCGATCTTTTTGTTTTTATCGGTAATCTGGTTTACTTCGAAATTGGCTAACAATACAGAGATTATTGCAATTTTGAGTTCAGGAATTTCATATACTAGATTCCTGCGTCCTTATATTATTGGAGCAACAATTGTTTCGCTTTTTGTATTGTTAATGGGATTTTTTATTGTTCCTGCGGCAAGTGAAGGATATAATAATTTTCGATATACCTATTTAAAAGGAAACGGAAAGGAACTCATGCGAGGCGAAAATACCAATGTTTACAGACAAATTAATGATAATGATTTTATCTTCGTAAATAGTTTTAATGAAGAATCCAAAACCGCTTTCAATTTTTCATTAGAGCATTTTGAGAAAGAGAAAATGACCTATAAAATAACTGCTAGTCGTATTAAATGGGATCCTAAGAAAAAAGTTTACGTTTTATATGATTACACAAAGAGAACTCTTGGCGAATTAAATGATGTAATAGAAAAAGTTCCAGAAAAAAATGTAGCCTTTAAATTTGAATTGGCCGATTTAACTCCTGTAGTTTATATCGCCGAAACTTTGACTTTAGGAAAATTAATTGATTTTATTGAAAAAGAAAGAAAAAGAGGTTCAGGAAATATCAACACTTATTTAGTAGTTCTTTACAAAAAATATAGTGTGCCAGTTTCAGCATTTATTTTAACTATAATTGCCGTTGCAGTTTCTTCTATGAAACGACGCGGAGGAATGGGAATGAATTTGGCAATTGGTATTGCAATTGCTTTCTCATTTGTGTTTTTTGATAAAATATTTGGCACCCTAGCAGAAAAATCTACCTTTTCACCTTTATTAGCTGTTTGGTTCCCGAACATTGTTTTCGGAATTTTAGCAGTTTACCTACTACGTAATGCGAAACGATAATTTAAAAAGTTATTTAAATCTTCATTTAATTGTTTTTATCTGGGGTTTTACAGCCATTTTGGGCGCTTTAATCACTATTGATGCCGATAATTTGGTTTGGTATAGAATGTTGATAGCCATGGTTTTTCTTGGCGGATTTATTGCTTTAAAAAAACAATCTTTTAAGGTTCCTGTAAAAGAACTTTTCAAACTAATTTTTGTTGGATTATTGATTGCGCTTCATTGGATTTTCTTCTTTAAAGCCATTCATGTTTCCAACGTTTCAATTACGCTTTCCATTTTTTCTTTGGGAGCATTTTTTGCCTCTTTATTAGAGCCATTATTTTACGGGAGAAAAGTACTATGGTACGAAGTTTTCTTCGGACTCATAATTATAGCTGGTTTAGGATTAATTCTTCAGGTGGAAATTAAATATCTTACTGGAGTTTATTACGCTTTAGCTGCCATTATTTTAGGAGTTTTATTTACTTTAATGAATGGGAAATTAATTTCAGATCATGAACCTTCTGTCATTACGTTTTATGAGTTTGGCGCGGGAGTTTTCTTTATTACAATTTATTTTTTGTTTCAAGGAAAATTTACGGCAGATTTCTTCCAGATGTCATTAAATAACTGGATTTTATTATTGATTTTAGCTTCAATTTGTACGGCTTATGCTTTTACTGCTTCTGTAAAAGTAATGCAGAAATTGACGCCTTACACTGTGATGTTAACTACTAATTTAGAGCCTGTTTACGGAATCGTTCTGGCGTATTTCATCTTAGGCGGAAAAGAGAAAATGAGCGTCGAATTTTATATAGGAGCAGTCATAATTATTATCACAGTTATTCTAAATGGTGTTTTTAAACATTATCAGAATAAGAAAGAGAACTTGTAATAGTTTCCTTATTTTTATTTTACATTATTCTATTTTAAGAACAAATAATTTATACCAATGATATAATATTTTTATATTTGCGGTTCGATTTACAAACAAAATTCAAAAATCCATGGAATATTTAGATTTTGAGCTTCCCATTAAAGAACTTGAAGAACAGTTAGAAAAGTGTGTAGTTATTGGGAAAGAATCTGATGTTGATGTAACCCCAACCTGCAAGGAAATCAACAAAAAATTAGTTGAAACTAAAAAAGAAATATACAAAAACCTTACAGCTTGGCAACGTGTACAATTGTCAAGACATCCAAATAGACCTTATACTTTAGATTATATCAAAGCAATTTGCGGCGATACTTTTTTAGAACTTCATGGAGACAGAGGTTTTAAAGATGATAAAGCGATGGTTGGTGGTCTTGGTAAAATAAACGGTCAATCGTTTATGATTATCGGTCAGCAAAAAGGTTTTAATACAAAAACACGTCAGTACCGTAATTTTGGTATGGCTAATCCAGAAGGATACCGTAAAGCTCTTCGTTTGATGAAAATGGCTGAGAAATTCGGAATTCCAGTTTTAACTTTAGTAGATACTCCGGGCGCATACCCAGGATTGGAAGCAGAAGAAAGAGGACAAGGAGAAGCAATTGCTAGAAATATTTTCGAAATGGTTCGTTTGCAAGTGCCAATTATCACAATTATTGTTGGTGAAGGTGCTTCGGGAGGAGCTTTAGGAATTGGTGTTGGAGACAAAGTGTATATGTTAGAAAATACTTGGTATTCTGTAATTTCTCCAGAATCTTGCTCTTCTATTTTATGGAAAAGCTGGGAATATAAAGAGCGTGCAGCAGATGCTTTGAAATTGACTTCTTCTGACATGAAAAAACAAAAATTAGTTGATGATGTTATCCCTGAACCATTAGGCGGAGCGCACTATGACAGAGAAACTACTTTTAAAACAGTAGCAGAATACATCACTAAAGGATATAATGAATTGAAAGACTTATCAACAGCCGACTTAATTGCCCAAAGAATGGACAAATACAGTAATATGGGCGAGTATAAAGAGTAAATTCATAAAAAATGACTTACAATCCGAAGCCTTACCGTTTCGGATTTTTTTTTGGTTATGAACAAAAAAATATTATTTATAAACAATTATTAGTTATAACTCGATAGCGTATTTTTTTTAAATTTCGCTACTTTCGCTTTATGGAAAATTTCAAAAACTTTAGCCCTGTAAAGGTCGACAAAACCACAATTATCAATTTAGAAAAAGGTAAATTGCCTCCACAAGCTCTTGATTTGGAGGAAGCTGTGCTTGGTGCGATGATGATTGATAAAAAGGGGGTGGATGATGTAATTGATATTTTGCAGCCCGATGCTTTTTATAAAGATGCACACAAACATATTTTTGAAGCGATTTTACAGCTTTTTACCGAAACTCAGCCAATTGATATCTTAACAGTTTCGACTCAGTTAAAGAAAAATGGAAAGTTGGATTTAGCTGGCGGAGATTTTTATTTAATTCAGCTTACGCAGAAAATTGCTTCTTCGGCGCATATCGAATTTCACTCGAGAATCATTCTTCAAAAATTTATTCAAAGAAGTTTGATCCGCATTTCTTCAGAAATTATTGAAGCATCATATGATGAAAGTGCAGACGTTTTTGATTTATTAGATCAAGCCGAATCTAAATTATACGAAGTAACACAAGGAAATATCAAACGTAGCTCCGAAACCGCTCAGAGTTTAGTTTTACAAGCAAAAAAGAAAATTGAAGAGATTTCTAAAAAAGAGGGATTAAGTGGTGTAGAAACGGGTTTTCATAATCTGGATAAGCTAACTTCTGGATGGCAGCCGAGTGATTTAATTATTATTGCGGCAAGGCCAGCGATGGGAAAAACAGCATTTGTACTTTCTATGGCAAGAAATATTGCGATCCAATATGGGCATGGAGTAGCCTTATTCTCTCTTGAGATGGCATCTGTTCAGTTAATTACAAGGCTTATTTCTTCTGAAACAGGATTGTCATCAGAAAAATTACGTACAGGTAAATTAGAGGCTCATGAATGGACAATGTTGAGTACAAAGGTTAAAGATTTAGAAAAAGCACCTTTATTTATTGATGATACGCCTTCGCTTTCTATTTTCGATTTAAGAGCAAAATGCCGTCGTTTAGCATCGCAGCACGGTATTAAGATTATTATTATCGATTATTTGCAGTTGATGACAGCGGGAGGAAATGGTAAAGGTGGAGGAAATCGTGAGCAGGAAATCTCAACCATTTCCCGAAATTTAAAAGCTTTGGCAAAAGAGCTTAACGTTCCAGTTATTGCACTTTCTCAGTTGTCTCGTGCTGTAGAAACGCGTGGATCTAGTAAACGACCTTTGCTGTCGGATCTTCGTGAATCTGGAGCAATTGAGCAGGATGCCGATATCGTTTCGTTTTTATACCGACCAGAATATTACAAAATTGAGGAATGGGATGATGAAGAGGCTTCGCCAACTGCAGGTCAGGCTGAAATTATGATTGCGAAACACCGTAATGGTGGTATTGAAAACATTCGTTTGAAATTTTTAGGACACTTAGGAAAATTTGATAATCTTGATGAATTTTCAGGTAGTTACGATGATTTGCCTTCAAAAATGAATCATGATGATAATCCGTTTATTACTAATAATTTGCCTTCAGCTAATGAAGCTTTTGGAAGTAATCTTAACGACGATGACGACGATAGCGATGTTCCATTTTAATAAATTGTAAAAGCCTTATTTTTAAAGGCTTTTTTTTTGTTTGAAAGTTAATTCTTTAATAAAAATGACTAGTTTAGCGTAACCAAATTTTGAACCGACGAATTTTTAAATTATTAACCAATAACAAATTAATTATGAGCGAAAAATTAGATTTAGGAAGTATTGAAATCCCGTTGTCAGAAGGTATTGTGTGGGCAGACAAATACCGTAAATCCATTCAAACTGAAGAAGGAAGAAAAAAACAGGTTGATGGTTATTTAATTCCTTTAGAATCTTTGAAGTTAGTTATGGATCAGGATATTCAAGCTGTGCGTGCTTACAAAGGAATAAATAAAGCAGGAGAACAAACTCTAATACTTGTTGGAGCAAAATGGGACGCTGAAAAACAAATCTATGTTGATGTGTTCAAAGATAAAAAAGGAGATGATGTCGAAGAAGACGATCCGTTAGTTTATGATGGTACTCGTCCAGTTCCTCCTTATGGAGATCCTGAAAGTCCTTTAAATCCATAAGAATGTCTGATTTTTTGATATATTCAGGTTATTTAATTTTATTAATTAACCTGATTTTCTATTCATTTAGCTTTTTTAGAAAGAAAAATGTAAATGGTCTTTTTGTATGTTATCTTGCATTTTCTGCTTTAATGCAATATTCAATGGAGATAATGTATCACCTGCACACGAGTAATTTATTTTTGTCGAATGTATTTATTATTGGTCAGCTCATTTTATTGGGGTTGTTTTATAATTCGTTATTCACATTAAAAAGCCAAAAAAGATTTGTAGGAATTAGTCTTAGTGCCGCATTACTTGTGTTAGCAATGCAATTTATGATGGATTGGAACCAATTTTTGCGTTTTAATCTGTTTGCGATTGCATTGACATCATTGCTGATTGTGGTGTATGCGCTAATTCATTTCTACAATATGCTAACCGAAACTAAAAGCTATTATTACGCAAGTATCGGGGTGGTATTTTACTTGTTGGCAAGTACAGTGCTTTATTTTATTGGTAATTTAACTCATAAGTTGAGTAATGAATTTAAATTTTTGAGTTGGGAGCTTAATGCATTTTTAATTATCATTTATTACTTTTTCATTTTGTATGAATGGAAAAAGAGTTTCTCAAAATAAACCGAATACTTAGAGTTATTTCAAAAACATATGGATGTACATTCATTACCAGAAAAAGAAATTGTTGCAATTATTTTGTACACTTCGCTTTTTTTAATGATTTTGTCGGTAGTCTTAATTGTGTTCTTTTATTTTTCTAGAAAGAAAATTATTCAGAAAGAATTAGAAAAGAAAGATTTAATACTACAATATCAAAAAGAACAATTGCATGCCATTATTTTTACGCAAGAAGAAGAACGTAAAAGAATTGCACAAGATCTGCATGATGATATTAGTTCGAAGTTAAATATCGTTTCTCTAAATAGTCATTTGTTAACTGCTCCAAACCTTACAGAAGCAGAAACTGCAGAAATAACAGAAAATATAATCAATTTAACAACAAAAGCATTAGATAATTCTAGAAAAATAGCGCATAATTTGTTGCCTCCAGTTTTTGAAAAATTCGGATTAAATGCTGGAATAGAAGAGCTTTGCGAAGAGTTTGAAAGCAGTAAATCGGTTAAAACACATTATAAAAATGATATCGATTTTGACGAAAAAGATATCGACAGACATTTGCATGTTTTTAGAATTTTACAAGAGCTGATGAATAATTCTCTGAGACACGGAAAAGCAACCGAAGTCTGGATTTCTTTTGCTGAAAAAGATGGCGTAAATACTTGTAATTATGAGGATAATGGGATTGGTTTTGATAGTGCAAATGCAGAGAATCAAAAAGGACTTGGAATGAAAAATATTGACAGCCGTATATCGTTTTTGGAGGGAACTATTAAAATTACTTCAGAAATTGATAATGGAATTGCAGTTAATTTTACCTTTTAATTTAACTCAAGTGATTTTTAACAAGTGTTTAGTCAATAAAATAAGCTGATTGGGTATTTTGTAAACCATAATTTCGTAAATTCGGCAGACCAAAACAAACGACCAAAATCAAATAAGATGAATCCCGCTATTAAAATTGCACTAGTCGATGATGAAATTTTGTTTCGAAAAGGAATCTCTTTTTTACTGCAAAGAGAAGAAAATATAGATGTTCTCTTCGAATCTTCAAATGGTGAAGAACTTATTACTCAGATTAGTAATAATGAAATAAAACCAGATATAATAATTATGGATTTGAAGATGCCTGTTTTAAACGGTGTCGAGGCCACAAAAATTATTAGAAAATCGTTTCCAGACATAAAGATTATTGCATTGACAAGTTATGATACGAAGTCATTTATAGCCAATATGATTCAGGTTGGTGCTGTAGCGTATCTGATAAAGAATACTACTCCAAAAGATTTAGTGCTTACTATCAATGAAGTAGCGGCTAAAGGTTTCTATTATAACGATAATGTTCTAAAAACAATTCAGGAAACAATAGTGTCTCCAAAAAACTCAAGAGGCGGATTAGAAACTAATTTTCTTTCGCCTAGAGAAATTGAAATTCTTCAGTTAATCTGCCAGCAGAAAACTACTGCCGAAATTGCAGAACTGCTTTTTTTAAGTCCTAGGACTATTGAAGGGCACAGAAATAATCTTCTGCTTAAAACAGAATCGCGAAATATCGCTGGTTTAGTTGTCTATGCCATTCAAAATGAACTAGCCGATTTAACAATTTAATTTTTTTATGCTGTCAAAAACTGGATTGACAATACATAATAAACTATAATTGTTAAAACTAAAACGCATAAACCTATTTTCTGAATTACATTCATACCCTTATCTTGATTATTACTATCATTAAACTTCATGGTGGTTGTTTTTTACATTGATTAGTTTGATGACCTGGGATAGCAAATGTAGATAGAATATTTAATGACACTATAGGTGTTTTTACCTGTTTTTTGAAGTATTGTAAATCAGGTATTTACCCCTGTTTTTATATTTAACATTCTATTATGCCAGAAAAGATTCTTGCAATTCTTTTTTTAGATTCTTCCTTTATATCTTTACTAAAATATTTTTTCGGATGAATAAGAGTTTATTCTACATTTTTATACTTTTAATTACATTTAATGTTCGCGCATCGTTTATTTTACTTCCGATGGACGAAACAACACAGCAAAATCACCTAAAAGCTTATGGCATAACATATTGGTGTTTAAGTCGTGATTATAAAGCAAGCTGGCTTTTAAATTATAGAGGAGGTTCTTTCTTGCTTCCTGATGCTGAAGAAATTAGAAAAGAATGTAAAATACGAGGTGTTAGTTTTGAGGTTGTTTCTGATAGCGAACAAGCCGAAATTCTAAATGAAATTTCAAGCCCTTCGCAGAATATGGAATCTGTAATTTTAGAGAAAGCTCCTAAAATTGCCGTTTATACGCCAAAAGGAAAACAGCCTTGGGACGATGCTGTAACTTTGGTTTTAACTTATGCTGAAATTCCGTTTACCCCAATTTACGATGAAGAAGTTTTAAGCGATCAATTACTTATGTACGATTGGCTGCATTTGCATCATGAAGATTTTACAGGACAATACGGAAAATTCTACGCAGCGTATAAAAATACTCCTTGGTACATTGATCAAAAAAGAGATTCAGAAGCATTGGCTTCAAAATTGGGATATGCTAAAGTTTCCCAAGAAAAAGGAGCTGTTGCAAAAAAAATTAGAGATTTTGTAGTCGGTGGCGGTTTTATGTTTGCAATGTGTTCTGCTACAGATAGTTTTGATATAGCGCTTTCTGCAGACGGAGTAGATATCTGCGAAACAATGTTTGATGGTGATCCTAGCGAATCTAATTATCAATCAAAATTGAATTTTAATAACTCTTTTGCGTTTAAAAATTTTACATTAGAAAGAAGACCAGAAGTTTATGAATTTTCAGATATCGATATGACGACTAAAAGGCGTGTCGCAATGGAAAAGGATTATTTTACATTAATGGAATTTTCTGCAAAATGGGATCCAATTCCAAGTATGCTTTGTCAAAATCATACACAATTAGTAAAAGGTTTTATGGGGCAAACTACTTCATTTGATACTTCGCTGATAAAATCTAATGTTCTGATTATGGGAACTTGCGAATTGAATGGTGAATCTCGATATATTCATGGAGAAAAAGGAAAAGGAATGTTTACCTTTTTTGGAGGACATGATCCTGAAGATTTTCAGCACCAAGTTGGAGATCCGCCGACTGTTTTAGATTTACACCCCAATTCACCAGGTTATCGATTGATTTTGAATAATGTTTTATTTCCTGCTGCAAGAAAAAAGAAGCTTAAAACATAGATTAATTTAAAGAGAATTCGAACCAGATTGGAATATGATCTGAGATTTTTCGAGCTTCCTGAAGGGAATCAAAATCTTCGTAAAATTTAATTATGCCAGAATTAAGAACTTTTAGGTTAGAAGTTCTGTAAAATATATTGTCAAATTCAGATGCAAGACAAATATTGTTTTTGCATTTTTGTTTTAAAGTGGTTTTTTGATTTTTCAAAACAGGTACAAAACCCATTTTTTTAAGTGGATTAAAAACAGTATGTTTTTCAGGACAATTAAAATCTCCTAAAAAAACTAAGTTTAAATCTGGATATTCAGAAGGGAAAAACTTAAAATATTTAATTTCAGTTTCTGGTTGTTTGCTTTTCGTAATCGCATGAAAATTGACCAATGTAATACTCTTTTTATTGATCTCAAAGGTTGCCAGATAAGGTTCTCGATCAATTTCTAAATTGTATTTTCTTTCTAGCCAAGGTTTGTTTTTTAATTTGACTTTACTTGTTTTCCAAATAAAGGCGTAGCGTTCAGTCTTGTAACTGCTGCTTGTAGTAGGATCACTAATTTTATAATCCCATTTAAAACCTTTTTTATTTAATATTTGCGCAAGTTTAGCAACAGATTGAGCACCGCCGGCGCCAGCAACAACTTCTTGTATCGCAATTATATCATAATCTGAAGATTTTTTGGCGATATAATCTAAAGTAGCGGCTGATTTCGATTTACCAAAATTTTGCAAATTCCAAGATAAAACTTTGGTTTGTGCAAAAGATAAAAATGTAATTAATAGAAAAAGAAGGCTTAGAACGTTTTTCATGCAATATTTTAAAAAAGTCAAATATAAGCAATTTTCGTTCCAGCAATTTCAGTCTAATTAGAATTAATTAGTGCTTTTTGTATCTGTTTTTTAAGGCAGTTCCAATAATTATTATTTGTAAAACTAATAGCGCTGGAATAAAAATTATTTTCCAATCGATTTCAAGCCAGCCCGTTTTTTCTGACACAAAAGCAAAACTGATAGATAAAAAAAGACAAAGAAACATTGTTTTCATAATTATTTTATTTTGGGTTGTGTTAATCTTCGACAAAAAAATTGCCGTTTTAGTTTTTGGTCTCATTAGTAGGTTAATAGATTTGATCAAAATTAAAATTATTGAATGGCAATTCCTTACGGAAACCCGTAAGGAATGTTATTATACTAGTCCAAAATCTTTTGCAATGGCAATTAAATGGACATTGTTATTAGCTTTGAAATATATTTTTAACTTATTAATTCTTTTTTCTATACTGCTTGTTCCGTTTGGGGTAATCGATAAATTTTTAAACTCTTTTGAAATGCTTTCTAAAATATATCCTTGTGACAAAAGTTTCAAGATTGAGATATCATAAGATTCTATTTCAATTAAAGTTTTATCATTAAATGAAAAAGATAAATCTGAAGAAAGTATTTTTTCTTCGTTGTTGAACGTAGATTCAATTGCATTCTTTAGTTCTGTAATGCTATTTCTTCCTTTAGAAACATATGCATTGATACCCAAATCATTAAATAGAGATTTAATGCGGTAACTTTTGTCTTCAATAGAAAAAACAATCTTTTTTAAATCAGGTTGCACTTTGTTTACAGCTTCAATAAGCTCATCTCCACTTGTAAGATTGGCTTTCCTATGATCTTGTTTGAATGATAAATCTGTAATTAATAAATCATAAGGCTCATTCTCGAGTGCCGCTTTCTTTATTTTGAGCAAACCTTCGTCGCAGTATTTTACATGGTGTATTACTGGAACTTTTAGGTCTTCTAGTACTTGTACCACTGCAATACTTATACTGTCTAAATCTTCTGCAACTAAAACTTTCTTAAACATATTATTGTCTTATAATGGGAATGTGAAACTTATTTTAAAACCATTCTCTTGATTTGAATCAAAATTAAGAGTTCCTTTAATTGTTTTAATACGGTTTTCCACATTTTGTAGTCTTTTTTTTAAATTGATAGATTCTTCCTTGATTTCTGTGCTGTTGTCAATGTAAATTATCTGAATATTTTTTTGATCTTTTTTAAAACTAATACTTACTAAAGAGGCATTATTATTCTTTTGAATGTTTTCAAACAATTCTTGAAAGATTCTGAAAACTGTAATTTTTTTAATTCGATCTATTTTTGACCACGAAATGCTGTTTATACCATTTATAATTATATTTAAATTGGCATTGGCATAGTCTGAAATCATTTCTTTTAAGCCATCAACATAATTTTGATCAGTAAGAATCATACTGTTTTCTTTAGAAATTTTTCGAGTTTTGGCATAAATATGATCCAAACTATTAAGAATTTTTTCCTTGTTTCCGGAGGTTTCGATGTCGGAATTTTTAACTTTAGTAAACAATTTGAAAACTTCATTGGTTAATTCGGTATGGAGTTTTTGTGAAATTCGCAATTCGCTCCTAAAGACAACATGATTTTTTTCTCTTTTTCCTTTTGCAGTAATGTGAAAAACTATAAAAACTAAACTAAAAATGCTTAGAAATATGATGAAGTATAAAATATAACTCCTACTTTTTTGTCTTTCTAGTTGTAATTCATTTTCAGCTTTTTGCTTTTTGAGTTCTAAATTTTCGTCTCTGTCTTTTTTGAAATTATATCTTATATTCGCAAATTGATTTTTTTCTATTAATCTGGTTTTAGCAATGCTATCAGAAAATTTTATATAAAGATTAGTATATCTCTTTAAATCATTTCCGGTGCTTGTTCGTATTAAGCAAAGCATGGCATATCTTTTTTGACTATAAGTATTTATATCGCAGGCAAGTTTATAGGCTTTTTCGGCATATTTTTTAGCTAAACGTGGATTTTTGTTTAGATAATAATCAGAAAGATTAGAGTAACTATCGGGTAATGCTTGTCGATCATTTATTTTAAGTCTAATTTTTAAAGCTTCATTAAAATAATCTATAGTCCTTGGATCACGTAATTCAAAATAAGAAACACCAATGTTGCTTGTCATTATAGCATAATCCATTAATTCAAAACTTTCTAAAGTTTTTGCTTTTTTCTTGTCGCCATAATATCCGGTAGTTGTAACTTTTTTATAGATTTCTATAGCTTTTTTGTGCTTGCCTTTGTGCATATAAACCAATGCTATATTAGCCAATGCATTTGCTTCTCTTCTTGGGCTTGCGTTTAATGCGTAAGCTTTTTTTGCATATATAAGAGCGTTGTCATAATCTTTTGTTGCTAAATAATTATCTGCGAATATTTTATAAGTTTCCCAAGCAAATCTTGGTTTTTTAAAATATTTTAGGTGAGGTAATATTTTTGTAGCGGTGATTTCGCTTTTAAGATAATTACCTTCAAATTGTTGAATAAGCGCGATTGAAACTAAGGCATCAACATAATCGATTCTGTTTTTTTCTGGATCTGAAAGATGTATTATTTTTTGGTAGTTCTTATATGCGTTTTCATATTCATTTTTGTCAAAATCAGCATCGGCAATAGCTGTTAATCTTTTTATTTCGGCTGTATTATCTATTTTTACGGCACTTTTTTCCTTCTTCTTTTCACAAGATGTGATAACAAGGAGTGTAGAAAGAAGCGAAATTTTAATAATAAGCGAAATTTTCATTTTATTTTAAATCGGTAGTTTAATAAAAACTTTAAAACTGTTGTCTAAAGAGTGGATGTCTATTTGTCCGTTAACTGATTTAATGCGATTTTCTATATTTTGTAAACCTTTTTTAAAAAATCTACTGTTGTTTTTTATTCCGTTTCCATTATCAATGTAAACCAGATCTAAATTTTTATGTTGCGATTTTACAGAGATACTCACCAAACTTGCAGTATTATGAGTTTTCATATTCAGAAAAAGTTCCTGTAAAATTCTAAATAGTACTATTTTTTTATTCTTATTTATGGTATTCCAAGAAACATTATCTAAACCATTCAGTAAAATATTTACATCTCGTGTTTTGTATTCTGAAATCATTTCTTTTAAAGAAGAAAGATATTTTTCATTTGTCGAGATTTTACTGTTTTCTTTAGAAATATTTCTTGTTTTTGAATAGATATCATTAAGGCTTGAAATAAATTTTTCTTTATTATCAGCATTTTCCAAATCATTATTTTTTGCAAATAGAAAAGTTTGATAAACATTTTTTGAAAGTTCTTCTTGTAATTTGTTCGAAATTCGAATTTCACTTTTAAAAACAATCTCGTTTTTTTCTCTTTTACCTTTTAATCGGATATGAAAAATCAAAAAAAGCAAGGAAAAAAGGCTAACAAAAATGATGATATACAAAATTTTACTTCTGTTTTTTTGTCTTGCCAATTGTAATTCGTTTTCTGCTTTTTCTTTTTTTAGTTGTAGATTTTCTTCTTTGTCTTTTTGCGAATCATATATTTTAGTGGCAAATTGGTTTTTTGCTTTTCTCTTACTAATAGTTATGCTGTCGGTAAGTTTGATATACAGATTTATATATTTTTTTAGGTTTTTCCCTTCTTCAGCTTCTATTAATTCGGCTAGAGCATTTAATTCGTATGACTTTGATTTGCTTGCAGAAAAATATCCTTTCTGTGCATAAAACTTTTTGAGTTTAGGATTGTTGTATTTTTTGTAATACAAATAAAGAGAATGATAATTGCCGACAACGAAAGATTCATCATTCGCCTTCAGATTTATATTTAAGCTTTTAGTGAGATTGTCCAAAGCTTCTTTGGGTTTGTCAGTTCTCAGGTAGCAAAGTCCTAGATCGTATAATACAAATGCATGTTGATACTCAGTATTTAAAGAATCGGTTTTGTCTTCTGTTTTTTTCTTCGCTAATTCTTCTAACAGATTTATTGCCTTTGAATATTTTTTTTGTTGCAGATAAATAAACGCGATATCGCATTTTATTTGTGCTTTTCTAAATTGAGAGATAGCCGTTTCTAACGCTTTTTGATGATATATTAAAGCATTTTCATAATCGTACATGCCATAATAATTATCAGCAATTAACTTGTAAATCATCTGGGAAAATCGCGGTCTTGAAGTGTATTTTATATATGGAAGTGCTTTCGAAACAATACTCTCACTTGTGTAATAATCTTCGATTCTATTATAAATATATCCTTTCTGCCTTAGAATATAAACGTATTGATTGGCATAATCTTTTTTAGGAACGCAAAGCGAAAGTGCTTTATTAAAACAAAAAACAGCACTATCTTCCTGAAAAGAATTGCTTAATCTTTCGCCCTTTTTTACCCATTGATATATTTCAGCCGTGTTTTGTGTATTTTTAGAATAGACCTCTTTTTTCTTTTCGCAAGAGGCGATAAGAAAAAGTAATGTCACTAAAAAGAACAAAATTTTGGTTAAAGGAGAAATTTTCATTTGGGGATTTTGAAAAGTAATTCTAAAATTAAAGCGGAATTTTGATGAACACTTTAAATCCTTCATTTGGATTAGAAGTAATATTTATTGATCCTTTTATTTTATGAATTCGATGTTCTGCATTATAAAGACCATTTTTAAATATAATTTTTTCGGTGTTAATGCCTTTTCCATTATCGGTGTAATTAATTAAAATGTTTTTCTCGGTTTGTTTAAAGCTAATGCCGACCAATGAAGCTTCGCTGTATTTGCGCATATTAACAAGCAGTTCTTGTAAAACTCTGTAAATAGTAATCTTTTTATGTTTATTTATTTTATCCCAAGAAATAGTATCAAGTCCGTTTAAAATCAAATTAATATTTAAAGTGCTGAAACCAGAAATCATTTCTTTTAAAGAAGAAATATAATTTTGATCTGTTATAATTGTACAGCTTTCTTTCGAAATATCTCTAGTTCGAGAGTAAATCGCATCCAAATTATTTAGTAATTGTTCTTTGTTTTCTGTAATTGACAAATTTCTATTTTCGGCAAAAGCCATTGTATGATAAATATCGTTTGCTAATTCGTCGTGCAGTTTTTTAGAAATTCTAGTTTCGCTATTATACTCAGCTTCGATTTTTTCGCGGTTTGCTTTAGAAGTCAGATAATAATATAAAATTAAAATCAAGCATAGACTAATAACAATGATAATGTAAGAAACAATATTTCTGTTTTTTTGTCTTTCAAGTTTTAATTCATTCTCTGCTTTATAAGTTTTTAATCTAAGATTTTCCTCTTTTTCTCGTTTAGAATCGTATTTTATTCGCGCAAATTGATTTTTAGCTTTTTGAGTAATTTCAAAAGTACTATCAATTAAGTTGATATAAATATCGGAGTTGGTTTTAAGTTCAGTATCAGAACTATTTTTAATTATCATTTTTAAAGCAGATAATCGTCCTTCAGTATGATTTATTTTACTGAATTCTTTATAACTCAATAACATATATTTTTTTGCTAGAGAAGAATTTTTGAATTCATATAATTCTGAAAGATGTATATAACTTTTTCCCAAACCAAAAGGGGCTTTCAGTTTTTTTCTAACCTCCAAACCTCTGTTCATATAATCCAAAGCGATTTCATAGTTATCCATATGTAGATAACACATTCCGATGTTATCTAATAAAGCGCCATAAAATTCTTGATCTTTAATAACTTCGTCTTTATTTTCTAAAGGCAGCAGAAGATCAAGAGCTTTGTTATAATTTTCACTTTGAATTAATGTAACGGCAATATTGTTTTTAGAAGCTAATTTTTTCCATGGTTTTACATTTAATTCCAATGCTTTCTGATGGTATAAAATGGCATTTTTATAATCAAATGTATTTAAGTAATTAAGTCCTAATGTAGTATATAGATTCCAAGTATGTATTTGGTTTTTGACCAATTTGGTGTAAGGAAGTGCTTTGGTAATGGTGGCTTCACTTCCGGCATAATCTCCATGCGTTTCTTGGATAATCGCCATTCGGTTTAGAGAACTTATATAATTTTCAGCATCTTTTGAAGGTGAACATATCGTTGTAACTTCATTGTAGTAGTAAAAAGCACTGTCAAATTTATTTTTATGAAATAAAGTATCCGCAATAGCTATTAGTCTAGTAATTTCAGTTTTATTGGTAGTCTTTATTTCCGAAATATTTTTCTTCTTCTCACAAGAGAAAAGTACTAAAAATGTGACTAGTAAGTAAAAGGAAAACGGTATTCTTTTTGGTATCATGCGCCAAAAATAAATATTTCTAGAAATCTCAAAAGAGTATAAATACGGTATTTTTAATTATTTTTAAAATAAGATTTTTTTGATTCTCATTTATAGATAAATACAAAAAGCCCTTTATAAATAAGGGCTTTAGAGCATTATGAAGTTGTAGAATTTATCCTTATAAAATTATACAGCTCTCAATCCAGTTGTAATTGCAAGTCTGTTCCAAGAGTTAATTGTGATAATGGCAAGAATGATTTCGGCAAGATATTTTTCATCAAATAACTGTGCTGTATTTTGATAAACTTCATCAGAAACATGATTTCCAATTAAGGTTACTTGTTCGGTCAAAGCCAATATTGCTTTTTCTTCTTCAGTATAAACATCGGCTTCGCGCCATGCGCTTATCAAGTAAATTCTTTGTTCAGAAATACCATATTTTCTGGCATCTGCAGTATGCATATTGATACAAAATGCACAACCATTAATTTGCGAAGCGCGGATTTTGATTAATTCTTTATGAACTGGAGTTAATGAAGTTGAAGAAATATACTTTTCTAAATTCATTAAAGCTTGATATGCTTCTGGGGCAACATTCGGGATAACAATTCTTGATTTCATTTTATATGTTTTAAAAGTTCATTACAAAGGTCAGTAATCAATACTTCTAAAAACTTGAACTACTTCAAGAAATACAAATTAGACTTTTCCAGCTCTTATTTTGCTCATAAATTCTGCGGAAAAATCCAAATAGGAGGCAAGCATATATTGCGGAACGCGTTGTACAAAATCTGGCTGTTGATTTTTAAAATGATTATATCGTTCTTCAGCCGACATCGTAAACAAGAATTTAATTCTCATTTGAGCGGCGCCGAATGCTTTTTGAGCAACAATTCTAAAGTATTTTTCAAGACTTGGAATTTGAATTAATATGGATTCTAAAACTGATTTTTCTAGCGCAATTACTTCAGTTGTTTCAACGGCTTGAATATAGAAGTGAGAAGGAGTGTAGTTGTGGTAGCTCAAATAATCGGTTATCCACCAATTTTCTACACCAAATTGAAGAGTTTGTTCTGTCCCTCTAGAATTAATAATATATTGGCGCATACAACCTTTTACAATAAAATACATTGTATTGCAGATTTGACCTTCTTGTAAAACATGATCTTTCTTTTTTACTTTTGAAATGCTGAATGCAGATTCTAATATATCAATTTCTGAAGGTTCGAGATCAATAAACTTTTGAATGTGTTTTAGTATAGTGTCTTGCATTTGCTAATTTACTTTATGTAAATGTAATTCTTTTAATGCTATTGTATTTTAAAAGCTATAAAAACAAAAAACCATCCGCCGCGGCGGATGGTTTCTTTATAATAAGTAAGTAATCTTAAATTGAGTTTATAAAACGTTTATTTTACTTTATTAAGAATAGCTTTGAAAGCTTCTGGGTGGTTCATAGCTAAATCTGCAAGAACTTTACGGTTCAATTCGATTCCGTTAGCTTTAACTTTCCCCATAAATTGAGAATAAGACATTCCTTCTAATCTAGCTCCAGCGTTAATACGTTGAATCCATAATGAACGGAAATTTCTTTTGTTTTGTTTTCTATCGCGGTAAGCGTAGCTCATCGCTTTCTCTACTGCATTCTTAGCAACTGTCCAAACGTTTTTACGTCTTCCAAAGAAACCTTTGGCTTGCTTCATTATTTTTTTTCTTCTTGCTCTTTTAGCAACTGAATTTACCGATCTTGGCATAATTTTAATGTGTTTTTGTAGCAGGCGTCCTGAATTGAATCAAAGGAACTTCAAAGCCATACTCCAAGGTTATATAAATAATTTTTTAACCTAAAGAATTATTAGATAATTCTTAATTGTTGTTTGATGCTTTTCATATCTGTTTTGTGAACTAGCGCTGAGTGTGTCAAAGCTAATTTACGTTTTTTAGATTTTTTAGTCAAGATGTGACTTTTAAAAGCATGCTTTCTTTTAATCTTTCCAGAGCCAGTAACTTTAAAACGTTTCTTAGCGCTAGATTTTGTTTTCATTTTAGGCATTTTTCCTAGTGTTTTAATTTATTCTTACTTACTTATTTTTTCTAAGCTTTAGGCTTTAGGCTTTAAGCTTTAGGCAAATGTTTAATGTTTTGCATAAAGCTTAAAGCTTACTGCTTATAGCAAATAATTATTTCTTTTTCTTCGGAGCAATGAACATAATCATTCTCTTACCTTCCAAAACAGGCATAGCTTCAACTTTACCATGTTCTTCTAAATCTTGAGCAAGACGCAACAATAAAATCTGACCTTGATCTTTATAAATGATAGAACGACCTTTAAAGAATACGAAAGCTTTTAATTTAGCTCCTTCTTTTAAGAATTTTTCAGCATTCTTTCTTTTAAATTCGTAATCATGCTCGTCAGTTTGAGGACCAAATCGAATTTCTTTTACAACAACTTGAGAAGATTTAGCTTTTAATGCTTTATCTCTTTTCTTTTGTTCGTAAACAAATTTTTTGTAATCCATAATTTTACAAACTGGCGGTTCAGCATTTGGTGAAATTTCAACCAAATCCAATTCAAATTGATCTGCCAATCGTAAAGCATCAGCAAGCTTAAAAACACCTGGTTCGATGTTTTCACCTACTAATCTTACTTCTTGTACGCCACGAATAAGGTTGTTTATTCTGTGTGCATCTTTTTTTTCTACTCGAGGTTGAAAACCTCTGTTGCTTCTTATTGCTATGACTTTCTAATTTAAGTTAAACTGTAAATACTTTTAATGTCTTTTTTATTTCTTCGTCTACAATCGAAGCAAATTCTTCGATAGAAACGGTAATGTTACCTTTTCCTTCTTGTCCGTGGCGACGAATAGAAATTGTGTTGTTTTTTTCTTCTTCTTCGCCCACAATCAGCATAAATGGGATTTTTTGCATTTCTGCATCTCTAATTTTCTTGCCGATTGTTTCGTTTCGATTGTCAATTAGGGCGCGAATTTCGTGATTTTCTAGCAAATCTAAAACTTTTTTAGCATAATTTTCGTATTTCTCGCTCAAAGACAAGATAATAGCCTGTTCAGGCATTAGCCAAAGTGGGAAATTTCCTGCTGTGTGCTCTAGTAAAATTGCTATAAAACGCTCCATAGATCCAAAAGGAGCTCTGTGAATCATTACAGGTCGATGTAATTCATTATCAGCGCCTTTGTAAGTCAAATCAAAACGTTCTGGTAAGTTGTAATCTACCTGAATTGTTCCTAATTGCCATTGTCTTCCTAAAGCGTCTTTTACCATGAAATCTAGTTTCGGACCGTAGAACGCGGCTTCACCATATTCAACAACAGTATTAAGACCTTTATCTTTTGCTGCGTTGATGATAGCATTTTCAGCTTTCTCCCAGTTTTCATCTGTTCCAATATATTTTTCTCTGTCTTCTTGATCTCTTAAAGAAATTTGAGCAGTAAAATTTTCAAAGCCTAATGAACCAAATACATATAATACAAGGTCAATTACTTTTTTAAACTCTTCATCCAATTGTTCTGGAGTACAGAAAATGTGAGCATCATCCTGAGTAAAGCCTCTAACACGAGTTAAACCGTGCAATTCACCAGATTGCTCATATCTATATACAGTTCCAAATTCAGCATAACGCTTAGGTAAATCTTTATATGACCAAGGTCTAACATTGTAAATCTCACAGTGGTGAGGACAGTTCATAGGTTTCAATAAAAACTCTTCCCCTTCAGCTGGAGTATGGATTGGCTGAAAACTATCAGCACCATATTTAGCGTAATGTCCTGAAGTTACGTAAAGTTCTTTTTGTCCAATATGTGGACTAACAACTTGCTCGTAACCTGCTTTCTTTTGAGCTCTCTTTAAAAATTGCTCTAAACGCTCTCTAAGCGCAGCACCTTTTGGTAACCATAAAGGCAAACCTTGACCTACTTTTTGAGAGAAAGCAAACAATTCTAGTTCCTTTCCTAGTTTTCGGTGATCACGACGTTTTGCTTCTTCAAGAAGTTCAAGATATTCAGTTAAATCTTTTTGTTTAGGGAAAGAAGTTCCGTAAACACGAGTTAATTGTTTGTTTTTTTCATCACCTCTCCAATAAGCACCAGCTACACTCATGATTTTTACAGCTTTGATGATTCCAGTATTCGGAATATGTCCTCCACGGCATAAATCAGTAAAAGTAGCATGATCACAAAAAGTAATCGTTCCGTCCTCAAGGTTAGAAATCAATTCTGTTTTGTAAACATTGTCTTTGTACATTTCCAAAGCTTCTGCTTTGCTTACAGGGCGCATTTTGAAATCATACTTTCCTCTTGAAATTTCAAGAATACGATCTTCGATCTTTTTAAAGTCCGCTTCAGAAATTTTCTGATCTTCAAAATCTACATCGTAATAGAATCCATTAGCAATTGCAGGTCCAAGAGTTAATTTAATTCCAGGATACAATTCCTCAAGAGCTTGCGCCATTACGTGCGAAGTCGAATGCCAGAAAGCTTTTTTACCTTCAGCATCATTCCAAGTATATAATATAAGATTACCGTCGGTCGTCAATGGAGTTTCGGTTTCAATAGTTGTACCATTAAAAGATGCTGAAATCACGTTTCTAGCAAAACCTTCGCTAATGTTTTTAGCGACCTCCATTGGAGTTACGCTCGAAGCGAACTCTCTAATTGACCCATCGGGTAAAGTAATCTTGATCATTGTTTATAATTTTGTGAATGCAAATATACATGATTACAAAAATACATACAATATATATATGTATAAGATTGCTTTATTATATAAGAGCTGAATTGGTACTATAATATAAGAGTGAATTCGCTCACACAACCCGACAGGTTTTGGAAACCTGTCGGGTTTGTTTTTATACATATATATAAGGACAGAATTAAGCCCCAATTTTCTGTAGAGTCGCACCGCAGTGCATCTTCTGCGCAATTCATATGTAAAGGGAAGCAGATTGGTGGATGCT